>Ga0209340_1000071_pt1 | contig 143092 bp, 133 predicted proteins | sample EPASupsiteSAE323_FD_187266 | JGI IMG/M metagenome (GOLD analysis project Ga0209340, IMG submission 187266) | Bioremediated contaminated groundwater from EPA Superfund site, New Mexico - Sample SAE3-23 (SPAdes) (version 2) | ecosystem: Environmental > Aquatic > Deep subsurface > Groundwater >...
AATACCAGCGTGATCGCCGCGGTCAGCGTGGTCTTGCCATGGTCGATGTGACCAATTGTCCCAATGTTAAGATGCGGCTTTGTCCTTTCATATTTCGCCTTTGCCATCTTCGCTCTCACCTTTCCTTAAGAATTTTAGCCACAGATTTGCACCCATTCCTGTACTCCTGAAGGTGGTCACCGTCAGTTGCGAATAACCCTAAGATTGCTGGGGCTCATTATATCAACCGAGGTTTCCAACAAGTTATTCAGTACAGTATTCACACAGAATCTTTGATAGCAAGCCAGTCCAAAATAGTATCACGAATAAATAAAACCTTGGCAACAAACGGTCTACTATAATTAGGAACTAGCTGGGCTTCATCAATCTATACAATAATCTGTGTTATCTGTGCTAATCCGTGGCTAAATAAAATTTGCTGCTAAGTAGTGTACCCACGCAGCAGAGAAAATAAAAGAAGTGAGAAATCATCCCACTCCTTGATTGACTGGTAGCGGCGAAGGGATTTGAACCCCTGACACCACGGGTATGAACCGTGTGCTCTAGCCAGCTGAGCTACGCCGCCAAGATGGAGCCCTTAACCGGACTTGAACCGGTGACCTCATCCTTACCAAGGATGCGCTCTGCCGACTGAGCTATAAGGGCCTAACTTTGCCCCTGTGGGGCCCTTATCTCGATTCCCTGCCGGGAATAGTTGCCCCCTACGGGGACTACTTATCTCATATTCCCTTCGGGAATGAATAATCATGGTTGCGGGAGCCGGACTTGAACCGGCAACCTTCGGGTTATGAGCCCGACGAGCTACCAACTGCTCCATCCCGCGTTATCATGGTGGAGGGAGAAGGATTCGAACCTTCGAAGGCGTCGCCAACAGATTTACAGTCTGCCCCCTTTGGCCGCTTGGGTATCCCTCCATCAGTTCGCCTGTCTTCGTGCTCCTCCAGCGTCCCATCGCATGGAACCTGTATTGAACCTGCAGACCGTGCTTTATGATGATATACCATAGCCCCGACTGTTGTCAAGTTTTATGCTGAAAGCAGCATTAGATTAAAAAACCTATAAACCGCTGGCTTGCACTGACCTTTAAAATAGCCTATGTTTTTATTATGAACTCAACTTTCGCAGTTAGCACATACTACACAGCATTCAAACCAAGATGTGAGAGCCAAGGGGACCGGAATGGACGCAGGCGGCTGCGCCCCACGCAGAATAATTAAGATTATCGCACTTTTTATTAGAGTTTTAATGGAAAATATCTACGTCAATCATAAAAAATCAGCGTCCTTCCCCCTTCGGGGACAACATATGCGCCTTCGCGTAATCAATGAAGCTGCGTCCATTCGTTCTCCTTCTCAATGTTACGCATAACCGGGCAACTGCTGAAGTTGAGTTATGAACTAATCAGGAGGAAACCTGTATGCGTTTGTCACATCGACTATTTTACATATTATTTATGCTGGCTGTCTTCTTGCTGCTGAAATCTAATCTGCCTGCCGTAGCTCAAACGCTCCCGCCTGCTGCTGTCAGCTCCAATGATACAACCCTGGAATTTACCAGTATGAAAAGCCTGGTCCAGACTGACCTGAAAATTGAACCGCTGGCTCGGATGGGGGATTGGATCTATTATCTTCAACCCTGCAATCCTCATAAATGGCAGCAGGCTGAATTATACCGGGCCAAGACCAATGGCAGTCATGCTGTAAAGATCCTGTCCGGATCGGTGGGACAGGCCTCCAACATCAGGTTCGTCAAGGACTGGATCTATTATAACAAGATGGGGAATGGCGGTCTGCACCGGATCAAACCGGATGGGAGCGAGGACATGCAGCTGTCCGAGCGGGCTGACCAATATGAGGTGCGGGGGCCCTATGTCTTTTACGAATGGGTCGATGGGCTGTACCGGGTGGACACGGACGGGAATAATCGCATCCGGCTGGACGGAGGAGTTAATGACTACTATGTTTCCAGCATCTACAGGATTGAAGGAGATTGGATTTACTATCAGCGGGTGACCCAGGAGCAGGTGGAGGCCAGAGACCGCAGCATTTCAGACTTCACTTACGGGCTTTACCGCATAAAGATGGATGGGAGTCATAAGACAACCATTATTGAAGAAAAACTATACGGCGACCAGGGCAACGGTTATCCCCGCCCTCTTCAGGTGGCCACAGCGGGTGATTACATCTACTTCGCTTCCAGTCTGTCTATAAACGGAGACATCTACGCCGTTCAAAAGGATGGCAGCAATCGTCACCTGGTCTGCGCGGATACCGAAGAGACATCACCCCGGGTCACCGATGTTTTTGTACACAACAATTGGATCTATTACAAATATGTCTATTCCGCGGAAAAGAATCTAATCGCCGTATACAAGGTCAGGCCTAACGGCAGCGAAAAGACTCTGCTCAAAACCGAACCCAGCCTGGATGTTTATCCCGATGAGTACCAGATCGCCCGGGCTTTATGTGGCAATATTAACCTCGATCAGGAATGGGTGTATTACGCGACTCGCCACGGAGTATATCGGATCAAGGCCGACGGGAGTGGCAAGTCTAAGGTCTTCGAGGCCGGCACCCACGATATCTACTGGCTGGAACTGCGGGGTGATTACCTGTTTTTCAACTGGGTTGAAAGCAGCAGCACCAAGGATATCAAGGTATGGCGCTGCCGAGTCAAAACCGATGGCAGCAGCTTTATCCAGCTGGAAGCTCCTTAATGATACCCTAGAAAAGATGTAGCGGTCCCATAAGTCTGAAGATGAAATAACTCAACCCACTTAGAGGCTGAGCGGTACATTAAATTAGCAAGCCCGTACCACTTTTGGATGATACGGGCCTGTTTTTTGGTTTTTGGGCAATGACTTTTGAGGACATCTACTTTTGATCCTTATGCACCAGATAATCCCGGTCTATAACTATACTGCTTCCCCTTCACTGGGATTTTCAGCGTATTTGAAATGTGAAATAGCATCTTTTAATTCATTCACAATGAGATTAAGATTATCCAGCGAAGCACTGATCTCTTCGATGCCGCCCATTTGGGCCTCAGCCAGTTCACTGATGTTCTGGGCCGCCCGGGTATTAAGTTCACTGGCACTGGCGGTTTGTTCAATGGAATTAATCACGGTTTCAGCATTGGCCGCCATCTTGTTGCTCGCCGCGTTCATAGCCTGGATCTGGGTATTAACGGTACTTACCGCCTGAATGATATATTTGAAGGCCTCACCGGCTCGGGAAACCACCTCGGTACCGTTGCGAACCTCGCGGGTACCATTTTGCATGGCCTGCACCGCTCGCTGGGCCTCATTCTGGATTTCCTTGACCAGGCCGAAGATCCGCTGAGCAGCATCGGCCGACTCTTCTGCCAGCTTACGCACTTCTTCCGCCACCACCGCGAACCCGCGCCCCTGTTCTCCAGCCCGGGCGGCCTCAATGGCAGCGTTTAGGGCCAACAGGTTGGTCTGATTTGCTATAGCGGTGATCAGGTCGACGATCTGACCGATTTCCTCCGATTTGAGACCGAGTCCTTCCACGATGCCCGCCGTAGAGTTGACCGTGTCGCTGATAATATTTATCTGACTTATGGCCTGGCCTACCTGTTTCTCGCCGTCTTCCGCCCGAGTGGTCGCGGTATCTGCTGAGCTGGACACTTCCTTGGCATTTTGCGCCAGCTGTTGTATAGCATATGACATATCATTGATGGAAGTCTTGGAGGCGCTAGTCAATTTGGCCTGATTGACGGTACTCCGGTTCATATCTTCGACCTCAACCGTCATCTTCTCCATGGCCGCTGCGCTATACTCCGAGCTCTTCAACAACTCCTCGCTGGCCTGGCCCACGCTAACTGCCAGATGGTTGGTCTTGCCGATTAGTGCGGAGATCTTTTCGATCATAACATTTACATCTTTGGCCAGTCGGGCCGGTTCATCATCAGAGCGCACCGGTATGGTATGAGTAAGATCGCCCTCGCTGGCCTGGTGGACTGCCTTGGATATCCGGCGCAATGGCATATAAACGGTATAGGCAATCATAAATGCAGCAAAAAAGCCAAACAATATGCCGACTGCCGAATAAGCGATCATACTGAGGCGGAACTTGCTCACCATATCATCATAGGGTGTAGCTGGAACGCCGACAAAAAAGATACCAATAATCTTGCCATCCTGATCCTTGATCGGTTTGTAAGCCGCTTCATTCCATATCCCCACCACCTGAGCCCGCCCTGAATAAGGCTGACCCTGATCGATTACCACCGCTTTAACTTCGGGTGATACCTGGGTACCAACCGCCCGCTGACCTTCTTTCATGACATTGGTGGCTACCCGGGTATCGCCGCTGAAGATGGTAACATTGTTACCGGTAGCTTTGCCAATGGTATCAACCACTTCGTAGTTGCCCTCCATCAGTTCGTCGCCTTTGTAGAGTTTGCCATCTCTCAGTGCCCAGTCCCCCGGATGGGTAGTGTTAAGCATCAACTCTCCCATCGCCAGGTCAGATTCCAATTTCTGTTGGGCAGTCTGAAATATCTTATCCTGCATAACATATGTAGCATATATACCCATAATCCCGGTAACACAGGCCAGAACCAGTGTGAATATCACCAGAAGGCGCATCCTCACACTTATCCGGCGAGCCAAGTCTTCAAACCATCCCAAAAATCCCATCAAAATCCCCCCATATATTGTCCTTGATCCCGAATGCGATGCGTGGTAAAGTTGCTTCGATAATATCAACATAAACGTGGCATTTCTTCAGTAACTTTTTTTATTCGTCAGATGAACGCGAAATTCCTTTGTATATTAGCATTCATGTAAATTATTTTTCCTATGTTTTCTTCATTTATATTTTTTGTTGCCCAAAATGTGTTCTCTTAACGAAATGTAATATTTTATAGATTTATTATTACAAACGTGATATTGTTTGTGATAGTAATTACTATATTAAGGGGGTTATCAAGGTGTTTGATTTTCTGATGACAGAAGAACAGCTCAAACTGCGGGATGAAGCCCGCGATATGGCAAGGTCGGTCCCCCGCGAATATATCCTGGATATGGATGCCGACAAAATCAAGTATCCCAAAGAATTCATGCAGGAATGCGGCCGCCGCAACCTGTTGGGGCTACGGGTCCCGAAAGAATATGGAGGCCGCGGTCTCAAATGGGAAGACGATATCATTGCGGCCGAGGAGATTTGCGTCAACGGCTATATGTTCGGTTGTGCCTGGGGGGTTACTGGTGACGTGGTAGCCGAAGCCCTGATGTCTTTTGGGACGGAGGAACAAAAGAAAAAATATTTGATCCCTATCTGTAAGGGAGAGAAGTTTGCGGCCGAATGTTTGACCGAGCCACGAGGTGGTTCTGATTTCTTTGGAGCCACAACGGTAGCGAAAAGAGATGGAAACGATTTCATCCTGAACGGCCAGAAGCGTTTTATCGTCGGCGGTGAGGGGGCGGATTGCTTCCTGGTCTATGCTAAAACTGATCCCGAAGCTCGGTCCGATCAATCGCTCACCTGTTTCATAGTGGATCGGGAGATGGGGGTCAAGACAGAGTACCTGTACGGCCTGATGGGATGTCGCGGCGGCGGTACTGCCCGCGTGGCCTTCCATGACGTGAGAGTCCCCCAAGAAAATGTTGTAGGTCAAATCAACGGCGCCGCCAAGGTTTTCTACCCCATGATGATCCCGGAGCGTCTCGGAACTGCCGCCATGACAGTTGGCGCTGCCCGCCCGGCTCTGGAGATTGCCACCGATTACAGCACCAAGCGCAAGGCCTTTGGGACAACGATCAAAGATTTCGAAGCAGTAAGCTTCAAGATTGCTGAAGCCATTATGAAATTAGATGCCTGCCGCAGTTTGATGTACACCACCGCTCGTGCAGTTGACTGCGGCACGGTTAGTGCCGGTCGCTGCCGGCGTATGGTTTCTGAAGGCAAGAAATTTGTTACCGAGCAGTGTTGGGACATAGTAAACCTTGCCATGCAGGTCACGGGTGGAATCGGCTATACCGATGTTTATCCCATTGAAAAGATCCTGCGTGACCTGAGGCTCTCCATGATCTGGGTCGGCACCAACGAGATCATGAGTCTTATCACCCAGCATGAATGGTATCGGGAGAGAGCGTCGGAGCTCAAAAACTTGCAGAAGCGTGACAGTGAGCTGGATTGCCGGGCTGCGTTCGATGCGGAGGAAAAGATATACGAATAGATTGAGGAGGGATAAGATGAGTTCTCGTTGGCAGAAATTATACGAGCAAAAGTTGACCACCGCCGAAGAAGCCGTAAAACTGATACCCCAAGGGGTTTTCATGGCTGCATCCCTTACCAATGGTCAGCCCCCGGCCTTACTCAATGCCCTGGCCTTCCGGATGGCTGATGGCGATTTGCGCGATGTGACCTATATGTGTTCGCTGGCGGTACGCCCCACGGAACTGCACAATCCTGATACAATCGCCAAGATCAATCAATATAACCAGCTGGATGCGATGTATGCCGGTCCCATTGAACGGTATTATGTACAGAACGGGCTCTATTCCTACATACCCCACCGCCTGTTTGACGGTCCCCTGATGACGGAACGGGTGGGGATGGGGGCAGCAGTCGTAACAGTCTCGCCGATGGATCGGCATGGATTTTTCAGTATGGGTACCAACCCGGATTACCTGTATGGATTCATTCGGCACAACCCCGGCTGTGTGATCCTGGCGGAAGTCAACCAGCATATGCCGCGTACCTTTGGCAACAACTATTTTCATATCTCGGAACTGGCAGCGGTGGTGGAAAACGATACCCCGCTGTTTTGCATCCCGGACATTCCATTCGATGCCAAGGATGAGCTGATTGGTCAGTATATTGCTGAAAGGGTGCCGGATGGGGCCTGTATCCAACTGGGCATCGGTTCGATACCCAACGCAGTGGCCAAAGGGCTGATGGATAAAAAGGAACTGGGGATCCACTCAGAGATGCTCTGCGATTCCATGATCGACCTATATGAGGCTGGCGTTATTACCGGGACCCGCAAGAATTTCCTGCCCCGCAAGTGGGTGGCCTGCTTCGCCTTTGGTTCCCAGCGCCTCTATGATTTTATCGAGCAAAACCCTATGGTGGAAATGCATGATTCAGAATTCGTAAATGACCCTTACCATATCGGACTTAATGATAATGTGGTCTCCATCAATGCCACTTTGGAAGTTGACTTGTGCGGTCAGTGTGCCTCGGAGGCTATAGGCACCCGCCAGTATTCCGGGGCGGGAGGTCAGCTGGATTTTGTGGAAGGCGCCTGGCGTTCCAAAGGCGGTCAGGCCTTCCTGGCTCTCTACTCCACCTATACCGATAAAGGCGGGGAGTTACATTCCAGGATTGTACCCATACTTAGTCCGGGATCCCTGATCACTACCACCCGCAATGACGTGCAGTATATAGTCACCGAGTATGGCGTGGCCAGGTTAAAAGGCTTTGATCTGAAGCGCCGGATTAAGGAACTGATCAGTATCGCTCATCCGGATTTCCGCGACTGGTTGAGGTTCGAGGCTAAGAAACTAAACTATATATAGAAAAGCCACTGTGAAATTACAGAGGCATAAGGGGGGGGTCGAGTTTGAATAAGGATATAGCTGCTATGTACATGAGCAAGCTTTGCTTAGCCGCTGAGGCGGTGAGAGATATCGAGGAGGGCTCCTGGGTAGACTATGGTTTTTTCAACGGCAAACCGATCCAGTGCGACAAGGCCTTGGCGGCCCGTAAGGATGAACTCAAAGAGATTACTATCCTGGCGGCGGTCACGTTGCCGCCGGTACCTGAAGTTCTTACCTGCGATCCCAAAGGAGAAGTGTTTACCTATAACTGCTTTCATTTCAGCCCGGTAGACCGGATTATGCAAGAACACCTGCCGAATATCTTTTATAACCCTATACTTTACAGTGAATGTGAGCGATATTACGATGATGTAGTGGGTGATCCGCCGGTGGTGGGCACACCACGCCGCAAAGTGTCCATCGTCCAGACCGGGCTCATGGATGATAACGGTTACTTCAATTTCGGTCTGCACAATTCCTCTACCTATACATCACTTACTCATGCCGATATCGCCATAGTTGAAATAAACCGCAACCTGCCCATTTGCCTGGGCGGAGAGCGTGAACGAGTCCATATCTCCCAGATAACCCACATAGTTGAGGGAGAAAGCCCGGAACTGATGGAGATGCCCCGGCTGGAACCCAGCGAGATCGACCGGCAGATCGCCGCCAACGTTATGCCCTATATAAGTGACGGGTCCTGTATCCAGCTGGGCATCGGAGGCGTTCCCAATGCAATCGGCGCGATGATAGCTGCTTCCGACCTGAAAGACCTGGGGGGGCATACTGAAATGCTGGTCGATTCCTACGTTGATCTCTGGGAATCCGGGCAAATGACGGGAGCCAAAAAGCAGATAGATCGGGGAAAGATCGCTTTTACCTTCGCGGTTGGCGGCAAGCGCCTCTATGAATTCATGCACCTGAATCCCGCCATCGCCTCTTATAACGTGGAGTATATCAATCATCCCAATATCATCAGCCGCAACGATAACGTGATCTCCATCAACCAGGCCCTGCAGCTGGATCTCTATAGCCAGGTCAATGCCGAGAGTATGGGATTTAAACAGATATCCGGCAATGGCGGTATGTGGGATTTTGTTCTGGGTTCATACTGGTCCCGGGGCGGGCGCAGCATCATCTGCCTGCCCTCCACTCACCAGACTAAAGATGGCCAGCTGTTGTCAAGAATCGTCCCGGTCTTCTCACCCGGCAGCATAACCACGGTACCGCGCCAGATGGTCTGCATAGTAGTAACTGAGCAAGGCTCAGTTTGTCTCAAGGGTGACTCCACCTGGGTCCGGGCAGAAAAGCTCATCTCCATAGCCCACCCGAACTTCAGAGATGAGTTGATCAAAGCCGCTCAGGTCCAAAAGATTTGGCGGCGCAGCAACCGTATCAGTTAGTTTTTTTCATTTAAAATGCAGGGGTTAAATCCCCTGCATTTTTAATTTTTAACAGACTGTTGTACAATGATAAAAACATTAAGGGCCTTGTTAATGAGCTTTAAAGATATCGGTTTAAAAATTCAGATTGCCAGAGAGGAAAAGGGCATGAGCCAGGAACAGCTGGCCCGTGCTTTGGGCTGTTCACAACCTGCTCTGTCCAACTACGAAAAGGGCAAGCGGCGGCTCTATCTCTCCCACCTGGAAAAGCTCTCGGAAGTTTTGGGGAAACCTCCGGAATACTTCATGGAAAACAGCGATCTCCTCAAATCCGGGCAGGGAGGGGTATTATCAGGCAATCCCCGCATCGAAGAACTGGTTAATTCACTCAAACAACTGGGTGAAGCCGAACTGGAAGAACTAGGTAATTACATAGAGTTTTTGAAATGGCGAACAAAGGGGAGGCATCGTTAGCATGGACTTTTCTCTTACCCGTAAACAGCAAGAGCTGATAGGTAGAGTTCAGGAATTGATGCAGCAGGAGATCAGTCCTTCCCTGCTTGATCCCCGGGATACGGACGTCTTCGATTGGAGCCTGGTGCAAAAGCTGGCCGCCCATAACCTGGTTTGCCCGATAGTGCCGAAAGAATATGGCGGGTTGGGCCTGGACCGCTTTACCACTGCGCTGCTAATGGAGGAGATAGCCGCCGGGCACCCGGGATTGGCCGCGGTGGTGGCCGCGACGCTGCATGCGGCGGAACCCATCATCCTGGCAGGCAGCCAGGGGCAAAAAGAGCGGTTCATTCCTTGTCTGACCGGTAAAAAAGCGAGCGTGGCGTCATTTGCCCTGACTGAACCCCGCGGAGGCTCCGATCTTACCAACATGGAGACCTGCGCTATGAAAAAGGGCAAGGTATTTGCGATAACCGGAACCAAGGATTATGTGATAAATGCTCCGGTAGCCAGCTTCATATCCCTGATTGCGGCAACCGATCATTCCAAAAACAAGGCCTCGATCAGGGTCTTTATCGTCCCCGGCGATCTTCCTGGATTAAAGATCGGTAAAAAACGCCAAACCTCTGGTTTGAACTATGCTGCCATCTCCCAAATCATCTTTGATAACACCCGGATAGATGAAAGCGATGTCATAAAAGAAGATGAAGCCGGCAGCGGCTACCTTCTCTTAAACCAGACCTTTGACCGGGGCCGGGCCATGGTGGCAGCCATATCGGTCGGAATCGCCCGCCGGGCCTTGGAGGCGGCTATCGACTTTGCCGAGGAGAGGGAGCAATTCGGTACCAAAATTAAGAACCATCAAGCCGTGGCATTTACCCTGGCCGATATGGCAACGGAAATAGAAATGGCACGTCTCTTATACTGGAAGGCCGGCTGGCTGATCGATAAAGGCGGTGATTACAGCACAGCTTCTTCCATGGCCAAACTGGCCTCCAGTCACATCGCCCAGCGGGTGACCTGTCAGGCCGCTGATATAGTGGGCGCCAGAGCCTATGAAAAGGGTTCCTTGCTGGAACAACTGGTCCGCGATGCCCGAGTACTGTCTACTATTGAAGGCACCAGCAACATAAATCGGTTGTTGATTTCTTCGCAGCTATAGAATTAACTGCATATCGGCCTGTTTTTATGCTGCCGCCAGAAAGTCCTTAGTTGCACTTCGCAACCACACGTTAGGTTCACACCCTACTAGTACCCTGTTAACCCTATTTCTATATATTCTCGTCGGTTAAATTTTCGTATGACTGCGTTGTCGTCAATCGCAATACGTCCAGTATTACTCATTCCTCCGCCTTGTCCTACGAAAATTTTCCTCGCCGATTTATATACAGAACTAAGGTTATCAGGGTACACCCATTCTCTACTGATAACTGAAAAGTATAACTATTTGTAACATTATTACGATTGTGATATTATTGCCTTATAATGCCGGATTTCGTGGATTATGGGCAGATTCATTATCACGTTTGTTATCGATTAGAGTAAAAAGGGGGGTCGGGCTATGATTTAGTTGGTATGCAAGGTTAGATATCAATAGATTAGATAATTTATTTGGGGGGGTTTGTTCGTGGCTACTAATTACTTATTCAATACGAGAGATCATCGCTTCATTTACAGGGAATGGCTGGATATGGAGAAGCTGTTTGCCTGTGATGCCTACAAAGATTATTATACCCTGGATGATATCGATACCTATTTGAACCTGGCGGTAAAGATCGGTAAGGATGTCATCGCTCCAACCAATGATGATGGCGATAAACTCCATGCCCAGTTCATTGACGGACATGTCAAGACACCGGCTTCGTTTAAAAATGCTTTCCACAAGGTCATGGAGGCCGGATTAGGTCCCCAGATAGCCGATCGGGAGGTCGAAGGCAAAATGCCGCTGTGCCTGTACGGATCAATTACCGAAATATTTGTGGCAGCCAATCTGGCTTTGATGGGGTACTGGGGTCTTACCGCCGGTGCTGCCGGAGTGATCCAGGAATATGCAGATCAAAAATGGAAAGACCTGTTTCTACCCAAGATGTTCGCGGGGGAATGGGGCGGAACCATGAATCTGACGGAACCGGGAGCGGGGTCTGATGTGGGAGACATATTGACCAGGGCAGTTCTCACCGATAACCCGGGGATTTACAAGATCAAGGGCACCAAGCAATTTATAACCGCCGGGGACAATGATATCGTCAGCAATATCATCCATCTGGTATTGGCCAGAATCGAGGGCAGCCGGGAAGGAACGGCCGGGATCTCCTTGTTTATGGTGCCCAAATACTGGGTCAATGATGATGGCAGCACCGGTCGTTACAACGACGTACAGACGGTGGGGATCGAAAACAAGATGGGCATCAAGGGCTCGGCCACCTGTGTACTGTCCTATGGAGAAAACAACGACTGCTACGGTATCCTAATCGGGCAGGCGCCGGGTGAGGACGGCAAGGGTCAGGGCATGAACCAGATGTTCCGCATGATGAACGAGGAGCGCTTGAATGTCGGTGTGATGTCGCTGGGCGGGGCTTATCAGGCCTATCTCAATTCCCTGCAGTATGCCCAGGAAAGGGTGCAGGGCCGAGCAATCACGGATCCGAAGGGTCCAAGAGTCCGCTTGATCGAGCACGAGGATATCCGCCGGATGCTGCTGTATCAGAAGTCAGTGACCGAGGCGATCCGGGCGCTAATCATCAAAACCTATTATTATATCGATATTTCGCATGATAGTACCGATGCGGCGGAGAAGGAATATGCCGATATGGTCGTGCAAATCAACACCCCTCTCTGCAAGGCTTATTCATCGGATATGGTCTGGCGCTTGGTAGCGGATGCCATCCAAATCTACGGAGGTTATGGCTTTACCGAGGATTATCCGGTTGCTCAAATCGCCCGGGATTGCAAGATCCAATCGATCTGGGAGGGCACCAGTTTCATCCAATCCATGGATCTGGTGGGCCGCAAATTCATGATGGGCAAGGGGAAGCCCTTTATGACATGGCTTACGGAAATTGCTTCGTTCATTGATGAAAATAAAGATAATCAGACCTTTAATAAAGAAGCAGCCATGCTCTCCCGTGCCTTCTCAGCTTACCAGGGCATCTTACAGAACCTGCAGGGGTATCTGCAGGGAGGTCAAATACGCATGATGCCGCTCTATTCTACTCGGATCCTGCATGCGACCGCCATGCTGTATTGCGGTTACTTGCTGCTGGAACAGGGCTTAATCGCAGCCGGCAAGCTGGCAGAATTAGGCGAAGACCACTTTGATGCCGCCTTTTATAAGGGCAAACTGGCCAGCGCCAGTTTCTATGTCATGAATGTGGTGCCGGAGATATTTGCTATACAGAAGGTTTTTGAGGCGGGGGATCATTCGGCACTGGATATTGCTGAAAATAGTTTCTAGTCAGGGCATAAGAGGTATAGTGATCAATTGAGTAAATAGGCCCCTCCAACCACGGAGGGGCCTTGTTTTCAAATGGAGCCGAGCACAGGACTTGAACCCGCAACCTGCTGATTACAAATCAGCTGCTCTACCGATTGAGCTAGCTCGGCAACAAGTAAAATTTTATATGGCAACCTTGCTAAAGTCAAGATAGTCTAGCCATTCGTATTACTTTATCGGTTCAGCGCACCCGGCTGTTTGCGAAATGGTGGCCGAGGAAAAGATGAAATCGCCCTTCTCAAAAACCTGCAGACAGGCCTTGCCAACCTCCGCATCGTACCGGTTGCCCAGGTTGCCTGCTATCTCTTCCAGCGCCTTATCCACTCCAAGTGCCGCCCGGTAAGGCCGGTGACCGGACATGGCTTCTACCACATCAGCAACTGAAACTATCTTTGCCTCCAGCAATATCATCAGATCAAGTCCTGGTCGACTACGATCAAAATTTGGGCTTTCCTGCCTATCTCACAAGACATAAGTTATTCACCTCTCGATAGAATCATAGAGTGAACTGATACGGAACCGTAAGTTGTAGGGCACCTATAGAAAACAGTGTTTGAAGTAAATAAGCGGAGATATTTGATCTGACGTTTAAATGGTGCATTGGAGACTGATTCCAATTCATTTGCCAACTTCGATCAAGTTTTTAGTGTTTTGCGGCACCTGCGATTTTGCAAAATGGAATCGATGAAAAGTTGAAATCTCCCTTTCTAAAAACATCAATGCAAGCCTTTCCTACCTCCATATCATATTTCTCACCCGAGTTTTTGGATACCTCTTCGATTGCACGTTCAACCCCCAGAGCAGCACGATAGGGACGATGGCTGGACATCGCTTCTACCAAATCTGCTACGGCAATGACTTTGGATTCCAATAAGATCTCATCACACGACAGGCTTAGAGGATAACCCGAACCATCGATACGTTCATGGTGTTGGTAAACGATCTGGGCGATGGGGCCATCAAATTCGATGGGCTTCAGGATCTCATAACTCACTACCGGATGATGCTTTATGATACTGAATTCCATATCAGTAAGTTCGCCGGGCTTGCTCAGATACTCGGCGGGCACAGTTATCTTGCCGATGTCATGCAGTAGGGCTGCTGTCTGTATGACATCGATTCGTGAGATGTCCAGTTCCATTTCTTTAGCGATAGCTACCGCCAACTGGGCAACGCGATTTTGGTGCCCCGAAGTATAAGGGTCTCGTATTTCGATGGTTGCTGAAAGGGCCTTAACGGTTTCGAATAATACTTTTTTGGTCAATTCTACCCGACGCCGTACCTCGTCCTGTTTCCTTTGGGTAATATCCCGGGATATGATCTGCATTGCTACTATGTTCTTATTGACCACGACCGGCACCGCCTGGCTTTCGATAAAAACTACCCGACCTTTTTTATGTATTATTCTAAATTCCAGGAGTTGAGGATCAGGTATTCCTCCGGCTACTATTGTATCCAGTTTGTTCAAGTCACGCTGGTAGATGATCTTACGGAGAAGATTAGGATCGCTATAGAATTCATCGGCGCCATAGCCAGTAATGTTTTCAATGATCGGGCTGATATATTCATAGCTGAGAGGTCTGATCTGGAGTATAATTATGAAATCACGAGCGTTTTCCGCCAATAGACGAAAACGTTCCTCGCTCTTGCGAACTTTTTCATCACATTCTCTTTCCTTAATCATCAGTTCCAGGCGCCGGCGCAAAATATCAAGGTTTATCGGTTTCTGAATAAAATCATTTACCCCGGCGGCAAACCCTTCATTGACGGAATTTACATCGCTCAGTGCAGTAATCATCAGGATCGGAGTTTGCCTTTTCGTTGCCTTCTCCGCCTCTCTCATCAACCGGCAAGCCTCAAATCCGGTCATATTAGGCATGATGGCATCCATCAATACTACATCGGGACTCTTCTCCATAAACAAGGCCAAGGCTTGTTGGCCATCTTCAGCCTCCAAAAAATCATACTCCTCCTTACCAATCGCATCCGCTATCATCTGGCGGACAAAACGCTGGTCATCCACGATGAGGATCAATGCTTTCCTCCCTTTGTCACTAAAAACCATAATGCTACACCCCTTTCAAGAATTATTTATAAAAGGCATTATGCTTTCAGATTTAGCCGGCTGGCAGACCAGTTTTTATAAATATTTAGTTACCGTAACCTGAAGTCCAATAATGAGAATTCAAATTGGATTGAATCGAATGATTTCAGCGACAAGAATTCTGATAAGTAAGGCGACGTCGATGGTGATTGTCCGGATGGAATGTAGTTGGATAATACTGAAGACAGCTGTCCTCAGGGTAAGTTAGCAATCAATATTGACAACAAAGCCAGAGATGTATATACACCTGCTGGCCGGGTTAGGTCTTTAGAGAACCTCGCGGTCTTCCAAGTACTTTTCCAGCTTGCGCTTTACGCGTTGCAGGGCATTGTCGATGGATTTAACGTGGCGTTTGAGGTCGACAGCAATCTCCTGGTAGGATTTGCCTTCAAGGTAGGCCATGAGCACCTTCCACTCTAAAGAACTGAGAATTTCTCCCATCTTTTTCTCGATAAAAATAAATTCTTCCCGGCTGATGATAATCTCCTCGGGATTGGTGATCTTGGTGGTGGAGAGAATGTCGATCAGGGTGCGATCAGACTCCTCATCATATATTGGCTTGTTGAGAGACACATAAGAATTCAGGGGGATGTGCTTCTGACGGGTAGCCGTCTTGATCGCGGTGATTATCTGCCGGGTTATACATAGTTCGGCAAATGCGCGGAAAGAGGTCAGCTTGTCCAGTTTATAATCACGAATAGCCTTAAAGAGACCGATCATACCCTCCTGGATGATGTCTTCCTTGTCGGCGCCAATTAGGAAATACGATCTGGCTTTGGCTCTGACAAAGTTTTTATACTTGTCCACCAGAAACTCGACGGCAAACTGTTCACCTTGCTGGGCTAATTCAACAACTTCTTCATCAGGCATATCGCTATAGAGGACATAGGCTTTTTGCGCAACAGCGACAGAACTGAACATTCAATCGCCTCCAATGGCATTTATTCATCTTATATGTTGTGAAATCGGTAGATAGGCACAAATTAATTATAGCCATTGGGCCGGTAATCGTCAACCTCCGTGGATCTGTGCGCCTGTAGTCGGCAATATTCACTCGCACTTGTTGCATTCTTGGTTTTTCATTATATTGTCACTATTTCCCGGATACACCTTTTTGCCGGATGACCTCATAGATCAAAAGGGCTCCGGCCACTGATGCATTCAGGGAGTTTACTCTGCCATACAAGGGTATGCGCAGCAGGAGGTCGCAATGTTCCTTTACCAATCGGCGTATGCCCTTGCCTTCTGAACCGATCACCAGTGCAGTCGGGGTAGGTATGGCGCAATCATAGTAATCATTCAGTCCCTCCATATCCGCTCCCACGATCCAGAAGCCTTGTTCTTTCAGCTCCTTGATGGTGTTCACCAGGTTTGTGGCCTTAATAACCAGCATGTGTTCGACCGCACCGGCTGATGCCCGGCCAACCGCCGGGGTTATCTCCGCCGCATGGTGCTTGGGAATAATGATGCCATGTACCCCGGCACACTCAGCAGTTCGAATGATTGCCCCCAGATTATGGGGGTCCTCAATACCGTCCAGTATGACTATGAATGGAGTCTCAGTTCTGTGAGCTGCCAGGGCCAGGGCATCTTCCAGGGAGGCGTAAGGATAAGCCTCCACCAGGGCTATAACCCCTTGGTGATGATTGTTCCCGGCCATCTGGTCCAGGCGTTCACGTTTCAGGAATTTCACCGCGACCCTATGTCGAATCGCTTCCTCTTTTATGGCCTGCAGGCGTTGGCCTTCCTGGCCTTCCAGCAGGTAGACCATCTCCACCTTGCGTCCGCCCTGCAGGGCTTCATTCACGGCATTTATCCCGGTTATTTTATCCTGCAAATCAAATCCCCCATGTTATATTCTATTTTAAGGGTTCAAACAGGTCGTTGGTCAGCACTATACTGGCATAGTGCTCCCGGGGAAAACTCTTGTCATAAGGGATATCATTATATAGCGCCGGGAAACGCTCTTTAAATAACAGCAGCAGCGGTATGGCCACCTGGCGCATCTGAGGATGAGCGGCGGCATCACAGCGCAGACGGAAAAAATGGCGCCATTCTCGCATGTTGTAGGTTACCACAATCTCGGTTTTTAAACAGTTGGGCAGGACCGAACGGGCTTCCTGGGCACTTCGTCCGGCATCCAGCAGGGCCATGTAGACATCCTCACTCTCCTGGCAGGCCTTGGCCCAAAGATCATACGCCGCGGTATCGTTTTTAAAGAAATAGGGCTCAATAACTGTTATCTCCCGGCCGAATTTGTCCTTGCTGTAGTTGCAGTAACGGGTGGATTCCTGAGAATAGGCGGCAATCCGGTGCCGGACTACCTCGTGGGTAATACCCCGATCGCATACAAACATCAGGGTCACCTTTTCATGTTCAATTATCGATTCATGACCCAAGCGCAGTTTGCCGCTTACGAAGTCTGCAGTGCCCTGGGGACTCATGGAATTTTCAGATTTATAACAAACCCGCCCATAGCGCTCTAAACGCTTAACTATGTCTTCATCGAGTTGCCCCACCGGCACCAGCACCTGCGGCTGCAGAATAATCATGCTCGTTTCCTCCCCCTTAAACTTGCTTTTTTAAGGATACCTCAAGATCTCCATGCTTAAGGATCATCTATCTTCTCCGCCCGGAGCAGGGCCTGTTCGATCAGATATGCCAAGCGTTCATCATCCCCCTTGAGATATAGATAGCCCAGCAAGGCCTCAAAGCCGTTGCTGAGCCCGTAATCGGCCGGGGCTACATTGCGGGGAGGTGTGCTGCGGGCGTTGCGTCCCCGGCGTACAATATCCTGTTCCGCTTCGCTCAATTCTCCATAAATCAGCCGGACCAGGCGGGCCTGGTTTTCAGCCTTCACCACCTCCACCGTTTCCAGGTGAAGTTCTTTCATCCGCTTTCGGGCGCCGCTTACCAGATGAGTCCTGACCGCCAGTTCCAAAACAGCGTCTCCGACAAAGGCCAGGGCTAGCGGCGAGTATTCTCTTAACTGCTGATCATCCAGCGTTTCATACTTAAGCAAGCTAGGCTCGGCCTCCCTGCCATTCTTTCAATTGGGCAGTCAATGCTGCCAGGTCGGGTGTCGCTTCATAGCGGCAGCGAGCTCCCCCGGAGGTATCTTCGATCTTTATACCCTGTCCGTTCAGAAAATCGCGGATCTCGTCAGAGCGGGCATAATTCTTGTCCTGGCGGGCCTGCTGCCGGATAACGAGAAAGGACTGCAACACCTCTTCCATTTGGTTCGCCGCATCATCGGCTCCTGCTGTGCCGACACCATCATTGGCGCCGAAAAGGCCCAGCACATCTCCCAGATGCCGTAAAAGATCCGCGCCTTTTCTGATCATGGCCTGATTAGTGCGGCTGGTTGGATCAGCGGATGCGATCTGGCTGTTGACCAGGCGGGACAGTTCAAACAGGTGAGCGATAGCCAGGGCAGTATTAAAATCATCATCCAGGGCTTCCTCGAATTGATCTGCCAGGTTTTCCAGCAATAAGCGGTTTTCATCCGGTAGGTCCTTCTCATCCCAACTGCTCCCTGACGACAGAAACTCGTCGGCCAGCCTCAAGGTATTCTTCAAGCGCCCCAAGGCCTTGCGGGCTTCCTCCAGTTTGCCATCATCGAAATCCAGCTGACTGCGATAATGCGTAGCGATAAGGTAGAATCGCACCACATCCGGCGGGAATTGGGCCAATATATCACGGAGCAGAAAGAAATTGCCCAGTGACTTGGACATCTTCTCCTTATTGACGGTGATAAAGCCATTGTGCATCCAGTAATGCGCAAAGGTTTGTCCGGTCAGGGCCTCCGCCTGAGCGATCTCATTTTCATGATGGGGAAAGATCAGGTCACTGCCGCCGCCATGGATGTCGATACTGTTACCCAGATAACGGGTAGCCATGACTGAACACTCGATATGCCAGCCGGGACGGCCGTGCCCCCAGGGGCTGTCCCAGAAAGGCTCACCCACTTTGGCCGCCTTCCACAGGGCAAAATCAGCCGGGTCATCCTTGCGTTCATCTACCTCCACCCGAGCCCCCGCCAGCATTTCCTCCTGATCCCGCCCGGACAGCTTGCCATACTCCGGAAAAGAATGTACCCGAAAATAGACATCTCCATCTACTTCATAGGCATGACCCTTTTCAATCAGCCCGTTTACGGCATTGATTATATCCGGAATATGCTGACTGACCTGAGGGTGCACCGTAGCTCGCTTAATATTGAGCCTGTCAGCATCGATAAAGTATTCCCCGATATACCGCTCGGCCAGGAGCAGCGGGTCATCGTTCTCCTCCTGCGCCCGTCGGATAATCTTGTCGTCTACATCAGTGAAGTTCTGAATATATGCAACATCATAGCCCTTGTATTCCAGGTAGCGCCGCAGGCTGTCGAATACCACCAGCGGACGGGCATTGCCCAGATGAATATAATTGTAAACGGTTGGACCGCAGACATACATATTAACTTTATGCGGATTCAGAGTCCTCAGTTCTTCTTTTCTTCCGCCCAGGGTGTTGTAAACCCGCATGGTAGGTAGCCTCCCATTCTCTTATCTCCAAATATTTCTCCAGGGCATCGATCCTCTCCTGCATGGCAGTAAGAGTATCGGCGATGGGATCAGGCAGCAGATGGTGTTCGAGATCAACCTCAGCCCGGCCATCCTCGATCCTCATGCCGTCACGGACCATAATCCGGCCGGGCACACCCACCACGGTGCAGCCTGGCGGTACGGCCTTCAATACTACTGAGCCGGCACCAATCTTCACATTATCACCGATCGTAAAGGATCCCAGGATCTTGGCCCCGGCACTGATGGTGACATTATCGCCGACTGTAGGATGGCGCTTGCCTTTGGCCTTGCCGGTACCGCCCAGAGTCACCCCCTGATAAATGGTCACATTATCACCTATTTCAGCAGTCTCTCCAATAACAATACCACTGCCATGGTCAATAAACAAACCACGCCCGATGATGGCTCCCGGATGGATCTCGATCCCGGTAAAGAAGCGGCTTAAGTGGGAAACCAGGCGCGCCAGGAAGAACAGGTTCCTTTTAAACAGAAAATGGGCCAGCCGGTGATTGACAATGGCATGAAAACCCGGATAGCAAAAGAGTACCTCCCCGATACTTCGGGCTGCCGGGTCACGTTCAAAGATAACTTCAATTTCTTGTCTCAGCACCTTGAACAAAAAAATTCCCTCCTTCAAAAAACTAAAAGCCTTCCGTCTCTATAGAGACGAAAGGCTATCTTCCGCGGTTCCACTCTAGTTGAGCCGGTTTCCACCAGGCTCCACTCACATGATTAACGGCCACTACCGGATATGCCTACTGATGATTCAGCATACCTGCTCCCGGGTGCAGTTTCGAACGTCTTCATACCATGAAAAGGCTTCCAGCCGGTGACCTCTTCTCTCTGTCAGCGATCGACGCCTACTAATCCCATTCCCAGCAATTATTTATTCTATTGATTGCATTATATTCAGGCTATTAGAAAAGTGTCAAGTTTAATTGATCAACTCAGCTGGGTCAGGCGGGCTGCTGTAGCCGCCAGATCTTCAGCCATAGCCCCCAGTTGCTGGACATTGGCAAACAGACCCTGCGCCAGTTCGGCCTGTTTGCGGACGCTGGTATCGGCAGCCCCTACCCCGGTAGTAATAACACTGACTGCGTGCTCAATATTCTTCAATATGCTGGAGATCTTGGTTACCGATTCCGTACTGTACTCCGCAAGTTTACGCACCTCATCCGCCACCACCGCAAACCCCCGTCCGTGCTCACCGCTTCTGGCTGCCTCGATGGCAGCATTGAAGCCCAGGAGCTTGGTCTGCTGTGCAGTAGAACTGATTATCTTCAAAACCTCGCCGGTCTCGCTGAGACTCCCGGTGGCCTCTCCGGCTGACTTGGCCAATTGTTGACCATGCTTGGCCACATCATGCGAATTGCTGGCCACTTCTTCCACTAAATGACTGACACTCTGCATGGTGGCCGACAGATCAGCTGACATGCGGGCCAGTGCCTCCGATTCCTGGTGCAGTTTATGGATCATATCCTCCCGGGCTTCCACCATGGTCATCATCAGATTGGCGCCGTGGGCGTCAATAAGCGATACCTCCGACCCCTTGTTGGTATTTATAATCTCCTGCACCTTGGCATTGCCGGTGGCTTCTATTATTACATTCAGTCCCGGGTATGTGCATAAACGGGGCAAATCTGAATAAGTAGGAATGCCTCTCTTTCTAGCCTGCACCATGCCCGGCGCCTGATCATTGACATCACAGATCCCAACTACCTTGAAACTGGGGATATCCGCCAGGCTGTTCATGATGGTGCTGCCGCCCTGTCCCGCACCAACAATAGCAATATTAGTCATCCTTCTCGCCCTCCTCAACCGCAATAACACTGTTCCTGAGACTTCGACGCAAAGTGATGAATTACCTGCCAAATTGTCAAAATATTTGTCTCTAATAAGCTATTTGTCCTAAATTTCACAATGGGCTCGAATAATAGAAATGGTTGACACAATATAATGGTAAGTCAGATGAGAAACAAATGTTAGTTGTGAAAGGAAACTGAAAGCAGGTAACGACCAAAACTAAAGTGAAAGAGATTTATAGAAACACCGAATGGGAAATGAAGAGAAATGAACTAACATCTCGGGGTAAGAGCTAATATTTATAGCAAATATGACCTCCCTTCTTTGAACTCATTTTAAATGATGCCCATTTATTTGTCTACAGGTTCGGGGCACGGATAACCAGCAGTTCCAGATCCACCTCATTTGCGCTTATCGTACGGATGATTCCTGCCGGGCAGGAAAGCATTTCCCCTGCCATAATGCTGGCCTCCATCGACCCGGCATGGATGGCCCCGTATCCGGATAGGGCCAGAAATACTACCTCCACGGGTGCACTGTGTTCCGCGACCCCGGTCCCGGCCGGCACCCGCAACACTACTACCCGCAGATCCGGCTGATCCACCAGCGTGCGGGCCATGCCCCCCAGAGGGGTAGGTACTTCGATAACCTGACTTATTAAGGTTTTATCCATAGGCCAGACTTCCTTCGCTTATCCGCCCTGTTCTATCATGCCGAGTGCCCCGGAGAGGCGCTCAAGGGTCTGCTCACGACCCCAGATCATTATCAAATAAGGCAGGTCCGGGCCGTGGCTCTGGCCGGTCAGGGCACAGCGCAGCGGCATAAAAACATCTTTGGGCTTCAGTTTCAGCTCTTTGGTCAGCTCTTTGATGTATTGTTTCACTTCGGCGGTTTCGGCAAAAACAGGCAGTTTCTCCCGGAAGGCCCGGAGTACGGCCAAGGTGTTTTCTCCCCGCAAGAACTCGCAGGCTTCATCTTCGTAAACCGGGTCAGCAAAGAAAACCGCGGATTGCTTGCCGGCATCAGCCAGGCAGGTGATCCGGTCGCGCAGTGCCTCTACCAATAATCCGTAGTTGTGATCATCCAGCCCAGCCACCTTTTCCGCATAGGGTGAGTCCTGTAAAAAGTCTTGCAGCATGATACCCAGTTCGGAGAGCGGGGTTTTCTTGATATACTGACCATTGACCCAGTTTAGTTTGTCCAGATCGAATACCGCAGGATTCTTGGCTACCCTTTCCAGGGTAAAGGCCTGGATCAGCTGCTCCCGGTCCAGGATCTCTTCTTCACCCTCCGGGGACCACCCCATGAGGGCCAGGAAGTTGAACAGGGCCTGGGGCAGGTAACCCATCTCCCGGTACTGGATCAGGGAAGTCGCTCCATGGCGTTTACTCATTTTCTGCCGGTCGTTGCCCAGGATCAACGAGATATGGGCAAATTGAGGCCGCGTAAAACCCAGGGCATCATAGATCATGAGCTGACGGGGAGTATTGGATAGATGTTCTTCCGCCCTTATCACATGGGTTATACCCATCGAAACGTCATCGATTACTACGGCAAAATTATAGGTGGGGATGCCATCCGATTTTACAATGATGTAATCCCCCTCGTTTTCACTGTCAAAGTTGACCTGGCCCCTTACCAGATCGTCCACTGCATAGATGGTATGGGCGGGGACCCGGAATCTTATAGTAGGCTTCAGTCCCCCTGCCAGCTTCTCCGCCACTTCTTCCCGAGTGAGATCCCGGCACCGCCCGGAATAACGAGGCATCTCGCCGTGATCCATCATTTCCTGGCGCTCGCTCTGCAGTGCCTCTTCACTACAGAAGCAAGGATAGGCTTGTCCGTTTTTTAATAATTGATCGGCATATTGCTGGTAGAGAGCCAACCTCTCGGTCTGCCGGTAAGGTCCGTTGGGCCCGCCCAGTTCCATGCCTTCATTCCACTCGATACCCAACCATTTGAGGGAAGTGATAATCTCGTCTTCATATTCCCGGCGCGACCGATCCAGATCGGTATCCTCGATACGCAGCACGAAATCGCCGCCCTGATGGGCGGCAAACAGATAATTGAATAAAGCGGAACGTGCCCCGCCGATATGCAGCGGCCCGGTCGGGCTGGGTGCAAATCTAACCTTTATACGGCTCATCTCTCTTCTCCCCTGCTCTTGATAGCTGCCGGTGATCCCGGCACCCGAAGTTCATTATTTTTTCCGCTTATAGTAGCCAGTTCCCAAGCGGCCCACTCTTCCTTGGCCTGGTCAATATGTTCCAGCAGAACTACGGCCTGAGCAGATATGCCTTCGCCGTTGCCCTCGAAACCCAAACCTTCGGTGGTGGTAGCCTTGACATTAACCTGTTCCAGGGTGATGTTCAGGGACTGGGCAATATTCTCCCGCATCTGCTGCATGTAAGGGGCCAGACGAGGATGCTGAGCCACTACGGTACTGTCGATATTGGCAATCCGGTAATCCCGGCGGTATATCATCTCGCCCACCCTGGATAACAGGAGCAGACTGGAAATATCCTTATAGCGGTCATCATGGTCGGGAAAATGCAGGCCAATATCACCCAGAGCGGCGGCACCCAGCAAGGCATCACAGATAGCGTGCAACAGAACATCAGCATCAGAATGTCCTAAAAGTCCTTTACTGAAGGGGATCTTAACCCCTCCGATGATCAGCAGTCTCCCCTCCACCAGGCGGTGGACGTCATATCCGGTACCAACCCGCATTGAAACTCCTCCCTACATGTCTATCAAACTTGCAGCAATTACTAAATCCTCCGGGGTGGTGATCTTTATGTTCCGGTATTCTCCCGGCACTATCTTCACACGGCCAATATACTTTTCAAACAGAGCAGCATCATCGGTGCTCATGTAGCCCTCATCAAAGGCATTCGCGTAGGCCTGATACAGCTCGGGGAAACTGAATATCTGTGGGGTTTGGATGGAAACCACACTGGAACGGTCCAGCGTCATAGTGACAAAACCATCGCGGTCCAGCATCTTCATAGTATCACGGGCGGCCACTCCGGGAATAGCAGCTCCCCATTCCCTGGCCTCCCCCAACAGACTCTCCAGCAGATGGGAAGTAAAAAGCGGCCGTGCACCATCATGCACAGCCACGTATTCACTGTTTTTATCCAGGCATTGCAAACCGGCCCATACCGAATCCTGCCTCATTTCACCACCGGCGATCACCCGGCTGATCTTGCGATAGCCGTACTTTTTGACCACCTCTTTTTCACAGTACTCCACTTCGCGGGCATGCGCTACGATAACAATTTCATCAACCGCTTTGAAGTCTTCAAAAACATTTAGAGAATAAGTAAGGATCGGTCTGGAGTTAAGATTAAGATATTGTTTGTTGATCTTGCTCCCCATCCTGCTGCCAATACCGGCCGCCGCTATAACAACCCTCAGGTTGTTAGCCATACAGATTCACCTCTTGTGTATCCCGAAAAACATGATTGATGCTGCCAGAGCCCTCTTCTTTTAGCTTGCGGGTAAATATCATCCGGCCCGCCGCCGTCTGAAAGACACTGGTAACCGTGACCTCCAGCTCAGCCCCAATGTCTCCACCGGCATTTTCCACCACGATCATGGTTCCATCTTCGAGATAACCGACCCCCTGGCCGTTCTCTTTTCCCTCTTTGATGATGCTCACATGCATGTTCTCGCCGGGGTAGACCATGACCTTCACTGCATTGGCCAGCTGATTGATATTGAGAACCTTGATACCCTGCAGTTCTGAGACCTTGTTGAGATTGTAATCGTTGGTTATGATGCTGGCGTTTATCTGTTTGCACAGGCGTACCAGCTTGGCATCAACTTCTTTTTCTTCGGGAATATTTGCTTCAATTATATCAATTTCTATCTCAGAATGCTTCTGCATTTTAGATAAGAGCTCCAGCCCGCGCCGCCCCTTGCTCCGACGGATATGATCCGAGGAATCAGCAATGTGCTGCAGTTCTTCGATAACGAAGGTGGGAACAATAAGCGGACCCTGCAAAAAATTGCTCTGACAAACATCATAGATACGCCCGTCAATAATAGCACTGGTATCCAGTACCTTTTGGGCGCCGGGAACCGGATGTTCAGCCGCAGCCAATTGAAGCCCGGGTAGCAGCCTTAATATTTCGGGGGCACGGCGCGCGCCTACCCGCATACCCAGAAATACCGCCCCCAGAAAAATCAGGATAGTTACATAACTGAAAGGTCCCTGCAAATGGGACAGAGGATAACTGGAGAGACCGGCTACCATCACTCCGAAAAACAGACCTGCCAATCCCCCGGCCAGGGATTCGGCAGCGATTCGATCCAGCATCCGGTCCAGGTAAGCCAGTATAGCCCGGCAACGTTTGACCATCAAGACCCCGGTCATATAAATAATTATCACAGCAGCGGCGCCCAACCCGGTTTTCCAGACCAGGTCGTCACTAAACCATAACCCTGAAAGGTACCCGGTCCAGCTCCCCAGAATAATTGCTATTATCAATAGAGTCCTGGATAATTTAAATTTTCTATCCATAGTTTGCACCTCCTATCCATATTCTTCTATCTGTTTAGCTGATTTATACAGGAGATGCCAATTATTAGAGCACACAGGGCGTTTCTCCTCCCAGAGCAGGCCAGGCCTTGATTGACAAAGGCTCCGGGCGGAAGCTATAATTTAGGAAACACCACGGCAAGGGGGCAAAATATAGATGAAGGACCTGATTTGTGATGAGTTTCAAAATGTTGTAGGTGACCTGCTGATCAGACACCGCAGCATCTTGGACATATTGTCTAAGCTTTCTGAGTCAAGCAGCCGCGTCAACCGATCGGTTACCAAGTCAGTCACCGGCTGTGGTTGTCTTACTATCCAGGCCGAAAAGCTGCAGATCCCCGACAATATCGATACTTTTCAGGACCTGAAAAATTTCCTGGATAATCATGTCCAGGGCCAGGTCTGTCCGGCCTGCGAAGAAATCATCACCGCCGAACTCGGCAAACTGCTCTTCTATACCGCCGCTTTATGCAACACTCTGAACATAAGCATGTACGATGTTTTTATCAAGGAATATAAGAAGGCTTCCGCTTTGGGCATCTTCAATATGACTTGATTTCTGACCATAATATATGCAGGCTCGCTCTGGCAGGAGCGAGCCTTTTTATTGGTTGCTAAGATCTTTTCCATACTTTCTCCCTACCATCATTGATGGTTGAGTTCGTAAATCAAGCGCAGGCCATCCAGCGTAAGGTATTCATCAACCACATCGATCACATCGGTTTCCCGGGCGATAATTCCGGCCAGCCCGCCGGTAGCCACTACCGTGGGGGTTGCTCCGATTTCTTTCTGCATGCGGTGAACTATCCCTTCCACCTGTCCGACAAAGCCATAGATGACGCCCGCCTGCATGCTGGAAACCGTATTTTTCCCGATTATGCTGCGGGGTTTGACCAGCTCCACCCTGGGCAGCTTGGCCGCCCTGGACACCAGGGCCTCGGTAGATATCCGGACTCCGGGGGCAATGGCTCCACCCAGGTATTCGCCCTTATCATTGACTACGCAGAAGGTAGTGGCGGTGCCGAAATCGATAATGATCAAGGCCCCTTCATATTTGTGATGGGCGGCCACCGCATTGACCACCCGGTCGGCACCGACCTCCCGGGGATTCTCGTATTTGATGGCCAGACCGGTCTTGATACCGGGCCCTACTACTATTGGTTTGCAGTTGAAATATTTATGGGCCAACTGTTCCAGTTCCATCATCAGAGATGGGACCACGGATGAAATCACAATAGCTTTGACCCGTTTCATGTCCAACCCATTCAATTCAAAAAGGGACTTGAAGGTTACCCCATATTCATCGCAGGTCCGCATATTATCGGTTCGAATCCGCCAACTGGTCGTCAGCTTATCCTCATTGTAAACCCCGGCCACGATATTCGTATTCCCCACATCAAAAACCAGCAACATAACCCAGCGTTCCTCCTAAGCTTGCGGGATTAGATTTCGTTTTTAGCAGCTGTTTCCTGCAGCTCTCATCCAATAAATTCGCGTTTTATATCCAATCTCCTGCTTACTTCCAGAGCCAGCCAGGAGGCCAAAAACAGTTTGATCAGGTCAAATGAGAAAAAAGGAATGAATCCCAGCTTCAGAACCTTAATAACATCTACAGTATGCCCCAGGTAAAAGTTCAACATAAAATACATATAGACTAACCCAATCAGGTACATGACCATAATCCCGGCCAGGCCAGCCACTATGAAGTTCAGCCAGTCCACCCGCTTGATCAGGCGGGACTGCAGCCAGGCCGCAATAGGGAACGATAATATAAAACCGAAACTGGGTACCAAAGCATAAGCCGGCCCCCCATATGGCGGCATAGAGAATACTGGAATCCCCATCAGACCCAGACCAAGATAGGCCAGCATACTGAGACAGGCACCGCGGGGGGAGAGCAGGCAGGCCGCCAGGAGCATAACCAGGGGCTGCAGACTGAATGGAATCACCACCATCGGCTGAAGGACCCGGACCAGAATAGTCAGTACACACATCAGGGCCGCAAACATCGCCGCCCGCACTAATTCCTGGGTAGATAAAGGCATGATAATCGCTCCTCATCATTTGTTAACCATTATTATAACAAATGGTTAACGATAATGGGAGACATTTGGGGATTGTGAAGGTAACTCCATCCAGAAGGATCATTTTTACTCTATATCAAAACTGATGTCCAAACTTACCGCACTATGGGTCAGGGCGCCGGAGGAGATCAGATCCACTCCGGTTTTGGCCACGGCGGCAATGGTCTTTTCATTGATGCCACCGGAAGCTTCCAGCAGGGCTCGTCCCCTGGTTATCTTAACCGCCTTCTTCAAGGTAGTGATATCCATGTTATCGAGCAGGATGATGTCGGCGCCGACCACCAGAGCCTCCTGCAGTTGTTCCAGGGTATCCACCTCCACCTCTATCTTCAGGGTGTGCGGCACCTTGGCCCGGACCTGATATACTGCTGCAGTAATCCCTCCGGCAACCGCTATATGATTGTCCTTGATCATGACTCCGTCATACAATCCGAAGCGGTGATTGTAACCCCCACCCACGGTCACCGCATACTTCTCCAGCACCCTCAGGCCGGGTGTGGTCTTACGGGTATCGACCAAACGAACCGGGTGATCTCCAATCAAATCTACATATTGGCGGGTCTTGGTGGCAATTCCGGACAGCCTCTGCACGAAGTTGAGGGCCAGCCTCTCTCCAGTAAGGAGCGTCGCCGCGCTGCCCTCTACCCGGGCCAGAATATCACCGGGTTTGATTAATTCCCCGTCTTTTTTATGAATCATGAAGCTGACCTCGGGATCAAGCTGGGCAAAAACTGCCTGGCTGACCTCGATACCGGCCAAAACCCCCTTCATCTTGGCCAGAAATACTCCTGATGCCTGCAGGTCCGGGGAAACCAGACTGCCGGTTGTCACATCGCCATGGCCGATGTCTTCGCCCAGTGCCATCTTGATCAAATCATCCAATCCAGCCCAGTTCATCCTTAATTCCTCCTTACTGCAATTCGGGATAGGCTTACTTTCAGTGCCCTATTCTACTCTTCCGACGAATTCCTGCAGGGTCAAACCCCGTGAAATCCTAACTCTCGGTAAGAGGTACCTGTCGTTGTTATATCCAGCTACCCCGTATCTGGTAGTTACCGCCGCCACATATCCGTTCTGACCAACCATATTCACCGCCATTTGCCGGTATTCTCCGGAAGGGTAGCAAAAGGTTTTGACCGGCATACCGATGGCTGCCTCAATATCCTGCCTTGAGCTCAGTATCTCTGTATCCATCTCATCAGAAGCCATATTTTTCAAGGACGGATGTGTGCGGGTATGGCAGCCTATCTCAACCCCGTTTTGAGCCAGGGTTTTGACCTCTTCCCAATTCAAAAACGGAGCATTGTTTAAGTTGTATGTAATAACGAAAACAGTCGCATTAAAATTGTATTGTTTTAATAGCGGCCAGACCTTATCGTAAAATGTTTGGTAACCATCATCAAAGGTCAGACTCACAGTCTTCTCGGGAATACTCCTGTTCTTGAGCATCTCAGCAGCCTGAGCCAATGTAACCACATTATATTGATTGTCATAAAGATATTTCATTTGTTCATTGAATTCCTGATCTCTGACATAAAGAGAATTTGGTCCATCCCCAATCTGGTGGTACATTAAGATGGGAATATTATTGCGGGTTTTGCGCACAGGCTGAACTTGAACACCGTTACTGACAGGCGGAACCGCGTCTTTGGCAGTCGAATGCGGTACCATATGGCTATCAGTATTTATTTCGGGAGCTGGTGATGCAATTGCCTCAAAATAGTAGCTGGTTGTGATCGGTGTAACCCCTGCCAAAACCATCACTACAACCAGACAGCATAACAGCCTTTTTTTCATGGGTACGTTTTGCAATCTATTCTCCACCGTTCCTGCTAGCAGTTAACAAAGCTCATATGCTTCAACCAGCGAACGTCATCACGTTCGGGATAATCGGAACGAAAATGACCGCCGCGGCTTTCTTTGCGCCACAGGGCGGCCTGGATCACGATATGGGCAATAGTCAGCATATTAACCGCCTCATAGTAGGCCAACCGATCTCCGCCACGACCCACATTGCTGTAGATCCTTTCCACTTCCGAGTTGGCCTGTTTGAGACCGGCTTCGTTGCGGATGATGCCTACATTTTCCCACATGATCTCCTGCAGCAGGGCCTTGGCCTCGGCCGGCATTATTTCCTCCCGCGCAGCCGTGTAGACCCAGCCGGGATCAAATAGCCTGGTAACTTCCTCAATTTTGACCGGACGCCGGTATAGCATCTCTCCCAGGCGGTCTACGATACGCTGGCCGAAGACAATGCCTTCCAAGAGGGAATTGCTGGCCAGGCGGTTGGCGCCATGCACCCCGGTGCAGGCCGCCTCCCCGGAGCAGTAGAGACCGTAGACCCCGGTCTCGCCATATGTAGAGGTGGCGATCCCGCCCATGGTATAGTGGGCGGCGGGCGATACCGGCACGTAATCAGCAGTGAGATCTATATTCTTTTCCAAACAGGTGCGATAGATGTTGGGGAAACGGGTGGTCACCTGGGGAATAGAGCGCATATCCAGATAAACATATTCGCTGTCGGTGCGGGACATCTCACTGAGCAGAGCCCGGGAGACCACATCGCGCGGCGCCAGTTCTTCCAGGGGATGATAAGTGGCCATGAATCTCTCCCCGCGGGTGTTATAGATGAGCCCGCCTTCACCCCGCACTGCTTCCGAGATTAAAAAACGGCGGGGTTCGTGGCTCTGGGTGTATAAAACCGTGGGATGAAACTGGATGAATTCCAGATCGGTCAGACGGCAGCCTGCCCGAAAACAGGCCGCCATACCGTCAGCGGTGGCCACGTCCGGGTTGGTGGTGTTCTTGTAAAGTTGTCCGGCTCCACCGGTGCCGATGATGGTGCCCCGGGCCAAATAAATGATATGATCCTTTTTTACTGCGTCATAAACCAGCGCCCCGTAGCACTCGCGCTGCTCCTCATCGGTGAGGAGATCCACCAAAAAGTTATCCTCCACTATATCGATATCGGGATGGTCCTCGCATTTCTTCACCAGGGCGACCCGGATGGCCTCTCCGGTGGCATCGGCCGCATGAAGTATCCGGGCCTTACTGTGAGCCCCTTCCCGGGTCAATGAGGGGCTGCCATCCTTCATGTCGAAGCGGGCGCCGATGTCGATCAGTTCACGGACCCGGTCCGGTCCTTCACGTACCAGGACATCGACGGCTTCTATATCACAAAGCCCGGCCCCGGCCTCTAAAGTATCCTCGAGATGTAAAAAAGGAGAATCCGCCTCGTGCACTGCCGCGGCGATCCCCCCCTGGGCCAGTCCGGTATTGGAGTTTTCAATAGTCTTTTTAACTAGGACAGTAACCTTGCCATATTCAACCGCTTTCAATGCTGTAAACAGCCCGGCAATACCACCGCCAACGATCAGGAAGTCGGTATTCATCACCGGGGTATCCGGGCTGATTGGGCCAATGTATCTGGTTATTATCATGGTATCCCTCTGACTCTATGATTTTTTATTCTGCATTCTTACAAAGATGAGTCATGGGACCGTCTTCTGACTCACTTTATGTTTAACATTCGCTGTAAGGCCTGGTAGGCCTTTATACGTATATTCTCCGCAACTTCCACCTGGTGTTCCAGCTTCTCCATGGCCGAAGCCAGGACGGGCAGGGTTATGGCCTTCATATCACTGCAGCGGAAATCGTTGCGGGCCAGATAGAATCGTTTTTCCGGATAATCCTTTTGCAGCTTGTAGAGTAATCCTTCTTCGGTACCGATGATGAATTCTGGATCGGGTCGAGATCCTATGTATTTGATTATTCCAGCTGTCGATAAAACCGCATCCGCCATCATGGTGACCTCGGGCGGACACTCGGGATGCACCACCACCGGAACTCCCGGATGCAGGCGTTTCTGTTCTTCCACCTGCTCCTGGCTGACCAGGTCGTGGATAGGACAGCAGCCTTCCCACAGGATCATGTCGCGGCCAGTCTGCCTGGTTATATAGGAACCCAAATTGCGATCCGGTACGAAGATAATCGGCCGGTCGGCCGGAATGGAATTAACTACTGCTATCGCATTGGAAGAGGTGCAACAGATATCGCTCTCTGCCTTGACCTCGGCCGAGGTATTTACATAGGAAACTACTACCGCCTCAGGATACTGGGCCTTCCTGGCCCGCAGGGTCTCGCTGGTGACCATGTCGGCCATGGGACACCCCGCCGAGGGTTCGGGCAGCAGTACCATCTTGGTGGGATTCAGTATTTTGGCGCTTTCACCCATAAAGCTGACCCCGCACAGGACGATAACATCGGCATCAGCCAGAGCCGCCTGCCGCGCTAACTCCAGCGAGTCACCAACAAGATCAGCCACGTCCTGTATCTCCGGTGGCTGGTAGAAGTGCGCCATGATCAGCGCATTTATTTCTTTTTTTCTGCGACCAACGAAATCCAGTATTTCCTGGGACATAAACCGCCTCCGGGTTTTTAATAGACGCTGATTTGCGCAGATTGATATGATTTACGCAGATTTTTTTAGCGCAGATCTACGCAGATAAAATGTGTAAAAACCATATACATCACTATTTTTGAAAACAAAAACTACTGGTAGACAATCTCTTATCTCTGGTTACCACAGATTAATCTGGGTAACCCCCAATATAACAAGGCTATAAAAGCCGAAGAAACATGAATGGTATGCTTACGCAGGGTCGTTATCTATTAATATTGAATTACAATCTGCGTTGATCATAAAATATCTGCGAAAATCTGCGTCCATTCGATCCCCGTTTACTCTTTGTAACTCCCCTTACAAACCTTTACGATTTCATTTTTCTCATTAACGTAGACCAGCCGGGGGCTGTGATTCCTGCATTCAGCATCATCCAATATCGTGTAGGTCAGGATGATAACCACGTCCCCCTTTTGCACTTTTCGTGCCGCTGCTCCGTTCAAGCATATAACCCTGGAACCCCGTTCTCCCCCAATTACGTAGGTTTCAAAGCGTTCACCGTTATTATTGTTGACTATGGTTACCTTTTCATTTTCCAGCATATCGGCCGCATCCATGAGATCACGGTCGATGGTAATGCTGCCTACATAGTTCAAATCGGCATCAGTAACTACAGCACGATGAAGCTTGGACTTGAGCATGTAACGAAACACTTTTTACACCTCCACCAACAGGTTGTCGATTAACCTTGTATTTCCGAATTTTACCGCCAGGGCAATCAAAATTCTGCCCTCAATTTGCTTAATATCACCCAGGTCATTCGCCCGGTAGATCTCAATATAATCAATTCGAGCCTCGGGTGCGCTCTCTATCTTGGCCCGGATACCGGCGATTACTACTGCCGGGTCTCTTTCACCCAGCTTGATAATCTGCGCGGCTTGCTTCAGAGACTGGCTTAGCACCAGGGCCTGCTCCCTCTGCTCGCTGCTAAGGTAAACATTGCGGGAACTCATAGCCAGACCGTCTTCTTCCCGCTTGATCGGCACTCTGACGATCTTTAACGGGAAGTTGAGCTCTCTGACCATCTTCTCGATCACCATCACCTGCTGGACATCCTTCTGACCAAAAAAGGCCCGGTCTGGCAGACAGATGTTGAAAAGCTTGGAGACCACCGTGGTGACTCCCCGGAAATGACCCGGTCGGGAGGCTCCACACAAACGATCGGTGATAGTTCCTTCCATCTCCACAAAGGTGGAGTAGCCTTCCGGATACATCTCCCTAACTGCTGGGACGAAGACGGCATCGGTCTGTTCACCCTCCAGGAGTTTGCAGTCCCCGGAAAGATCCCGCGGATATTTATCCAGATCTTCTCCAGCGCCAAACTGGATCGGATTGACGAATATGCTCACCACTACCCGGTCACATTGCCGCCGGGCCTCCTGCACCAGAGACATATGCCCCTGGTGCAGATAACCCATGGTAGGTACCAGGCCTATGGTCTGGCCCTGTTGCTTCTGTTCTAGACACCATTCCTGCATGGCCTTAGCCGTCTCAAAAATCAGCATCAAATCTTCCTTAAATGTTTTTAATACAGCCTCTCCAGGACATCGTCGGATATGGCATAGCCATGCTCCGGTCCGGGGAAGGTCCCGGCTTCTACTTCTTCCTTGTAAGCCTTCAATCCGTCCATTATTATCGGCTGAAGGTTGGCAAATTTCTTGACGAACTTCGGTATATGCCCGCCGAACATGCCCAGCATGTCGTTGATGACCAGTACCTGCCCATCACAATGCGGCCCAGCTCCGATGCCGATGGTCGGAATCGCTGTCTCTTCCGTAATACGGCGGGCCAGCTCACTGGGAACCCCCTCCAGCACAATGGCACAACATCCGGCCTTCTCCAGAGCATCAGCGTCATTTATCAGCTTGCGGGCTGACTCCAGGTCTTTACCCTGGATCTTGAAACCGCCAAACTGGTGCACGGATTGCGGAGTGAGCCCGATGTGCCCGATTACCGGAATCTGCGCGTCAATGATGGCCTTGATGGTCTCTACCCGTTCCCGGCCGCCCTCCAGTTTAACTGCCTGGGCTCCACCCTCCTGGATAAAACGCCCGGCATTTCTCACAGCTTCCTGGATAGAAACATGATAGGAGAGGAAAGGCATATCCCCTACCACCATGGTGTTTTTTGCTCCCCGGGCTACAGCACGGGTATGGTGGATCATATCATCCATCGTTACCGCCAAGGTATTCTCATATCCCAATATCACGTTGCCCAGTGAGTCGCCGACCAGTATGACATCAATGCCTGCTTCCTCGACCATCGCAGCCAAAGAAAAGTCATAGGATGTCAACATGGTGATCTTTTGATTATTGTGTTTTTTATCCTTTAACGCGGTAGCTGTTATCCTTGCCATGATAAACCCCCTTTACGCTCGTTTTTACAAGCTGTGGGACAATAGCCGGCCTTAGCCGACCGAGACCGCCCGTGATAGTTCACGAAGAAAGGTCTTTTGAAATTCTTCCATACTGGTCCGGTCGATGGTTCCTTTGTCAACGGCCACCTGAGCGGTATGAACCCCCAGTGCCCCGTACAGTTTCACCAGTTCCGGCGCCATCTCTTCCAGGCAGTCCATGTGTTTTACTATGGTTGCCAGATCACCCCGGGCGATCGGACCGGTTAAGGCCCTGGGTATACCAATGTTTTCAACATTTTTAATAGTTCCATTAATCAACGGCATCAAGGCTTTTAAAGCCATTTGACGAGGAATACCAGTAGACTCCAGCAACTTAACCCCAAAATCAATGATGGTTACCAGGTAGTTGGATACTACACAGGCACCCGCATGATAGAGGGGCTTGGCCTTGCGGTCGATAAAGAAATACTCACCACCCAGAGCTTCCACTAAAGCCACTGCGGTGTCGTAAGCTTCTTTGTCTCCTTCTATGCTGAAAATAGAACCCGGCAACACTTCTATTGCACGTTCCAAACTGGCAAAGGACTGCAATGGGTGAACTGACAATACCCGGGCACCGAATTCCCGGGCCCTGTCGATGATCTCCGACGATTGAGCCCCACTCATATGAACCACAATTTGTTCCGTATAGAATGCCGCTTCTTCCGCCAGGCTATCCGCAACGCTCTGAATAGCACTGTCAGAAGTGGTTATTAACATAATATCCGCCGAGCGAGATACTTCCTGAGGTGTAGAACAGGCGGTACATCTTATCCGTTCCACAATCTGTTTTGTAGATTCGGATTTGACATCATACACACCCGTAATCTCATAACCTTTTTGATTGAGTACCACCCCAACTGCTGTTCCTACAACTCCCGTCCCGATAATGCCGATTTTAGTCACCTGATAACCCCTCCTTAAGGGCCAGTGAACACCTGAAAATAGCCTTGGTCCTGTTCCCGTAGGATATAGGCGATTGCTACTTTACAGGAGTAGCGGCGGGAGACCCCTCAATTTTTTTGATTCCTTCGTATCCTTCTCGCTCTAAAACTCTAGTCAACACCTCCTGGACTTTTGCCCCATCATCCGGGAATACAACTTTCGCGTCGATCTCCGTCAATGGCAGCAGGACAAACAACCTTTGGCGCATATGTGGATGAGGTACCTTCAGCTCTTCGCTGTTAATGGTCTCATCCCCATATAAGAGTATATCCAGGTCTATAATCCGGGGGCCCCATCTCTCGTTCTGGTGGCGGCCCATTTTAATTTCGATGTTCTTTAAATGGTACAACAAAGTCAGGGCTGGCAGCGCCGTCCTGATGCGAACTACTCCATTAATAAAATCATCCTGGTTTCTCTTGCCCCAAGGGGACGTCAAATACAGGGAAGACCGACCGGTTATCTCGATTCCCTGTATCCCTTCTATCTCTGTAATGGCTTGTTCAATATATTTGACCCGGGGCTCAATATTCGAACCCAACCCCAGATAAGCATTCAAATTAGCTATGGTTTCACCCTCTAAATTAGCATATGAACCTTGAATCAAGCAAGGCCTATTTTGCGCTACCGTAGAATTAATACCCAATGGAGAGTGTTTTCTTGCCACAAATTAACACGGATTATTTATTAAGGGGAAATCCTCCAAAGTCTAGTTCTATCAGCTACAAATGTTAGATCGCCGAGGGACATTCCTCTGGAGGAGGTGTGTCCCTCTTCTTTGAAAGAGGGAGCCTTTTAGCACGACCGATATCGACTCTAGAAACCAGTCTCTGTGATTCCACTATAATAGCTGAATTAATACTAGTCAACGCTGACTTATCAAAGAAAAAAAACAGTGTTTATCTAGGGTTAATTACATCCCTGATCCCGCTGAATAGAGACGGCGAAATAATCAAATTTACCCTTCACCGGGGCCTGCGGCTTGTACACCGTTACCGCAACTGCGCTCACCGGAAAGCCTTTCAGTATCTCATTTGCTATATTATCGGCCAGGGCCTCAATAAGGTTGAAGTTCTTTTCTTCCACGATCTTTTTAACAGTCTCATAAACCTGGCTGTAATCAACTGTCAATTCCAGACAATCCATCCGTCCAGCCGGTTTCAAATCCAAAGTCAGCTCCAGGTCAATGACAAACTCCTGAGCCTTTATTTTCTCCTGGGGCAGCACCCCATGGCAACCCATGAAGCGCAATCCGCGTGCCATTATTCGATCCATCATGATTCCTCCTGCAGTGGCGGTTCATTTGGCCCCTTTTCCTGCAGGATAGCCCAGGTCATGTCCACCACCCGCCGGCTTCCTTTGACATCATGGACTCGAAGGATATCAGCCCCGTTCATTACTGCCATGGCAGTAACCGCCAGGCTGGCCTCCAGACGCTCATCGACCTCCAGATCCAGCGTGTGACCAATAAAGCGTTTCCGCGATGCTCCCAGCAAGACCGGGTGACCCAGGCTGTGGAATTCATTGAGGTGTTTGATTATATAGCGGCTCTGGGCGGCAGTCTTGCCGAAACCAATGCCGGGATCTACAATAATGCGCTCATGGCTTACCCCGTCCTCCATGGCTTGTACGATTGATTGCTGCAGCTCATTAATGATATCGGAGATCAGATCGTGATAAGGCATATCCGCCAACATCTGCATATGGTTGTGCATCAATATGATGGCAGCCCGATGTTTTACCACTACCGGTAAAAGTCCGGGATCCAACTGCAGACGACCGATATCGTTAACTATATGTACGCCGGCTTTCAGACAGCCATCAGCTACACTGCTGCGGAAGGTATCAATGGACAAGGTCAGATCGTGTCCGGCCAGCCGCTCCACCACTGGCATAACCCGTCTAAGTTCCTCGGCCTCGTCAATTATCTGGGCCCCTGGCCGCGACGATGCCCCGCCGATATCGATGATATCCGCCCCTTCCGCCGCCATCTCCAGAGCCCGTTCCGCCGCCCGGACCGGGTCGCTGAATTTGCCGCCGTCTGAAAAGGAATCCGGGGTGACATTGAGTATCCCCATCACCAGCGGACGGCCTCCCAGGTTCAGGCTGCGGCCGCCGGCCAAGGGCACGGATGAGCTTTTTAATGGCACGGAATCCAACAGGGCTTCAATCTCGGCTGCCAGCGGCTTGAGACCAAATGGCTGCAACTTCAGTTTTTCGAGCAGCAAGCGGTAATGCTTGAGGTTGCCCATAAGCAAGACATCACCGTGACCTTCAGCAGAAAGGGCATTGCGCGATATAGCTGCTTCGCCCCCCTTGGAAAGCATCTCCTGCTTTATGATCAAGGCTGCGCGAGCCGAGATATTTTTAAGTTTGATAAAACGAAAAAAGGCCTTGGGCAGCAGGTACATATAGGCACCAGGGTCCACCCCGATATCCTGAAAAACTGCCCGGGCCTCCGCCTCATCATGAATCATCACCACATGATGCCCAGCCAAAACTACACCCCTTTTCCGGGTTCCCAAGTCTTTATTTCATCACCGAGGGACCTATATGCGTCAGACCAGGTATCCCTCTTCCTATAATCGCATCACGAAGTGGTGCATCCACCTGACCAAAAATGCTTTATCCCTAGCCGGAACTACGTTACACCACATAAATTCTGAATTCGCCAAGGGACATTCCTGCGATAGCTGGTGTGTCCCTTTTCCTTACCTTCGCCGAGGGACATTCCTCTGAAAGAGGTGTGTCCCTCTTCCTAATACTCAAAGCTGCTGATGCTCTTGTCCCGGTTCTTCATCTTGGGGCAATCGTTCTGGGATTCACACTCCAGGCAGAGGCGGGAGAGGTTGTCAGCGCGGTGCAGACGCTCACCCAGGAAGCTCATATCCTTACTAATGTTACGATGTTCGTAAATGCCTTTACAAATGATATCGATCTCAGTGGGATTAAAAAAGGCTCGGGGCAGTATTTCCCGGGCCAGATGCGAACCATATGAGGCATGGTCAGTTCCTTGCTGGAACTCTTGCCATTTGCCTATATCGTGCAGCAATCCAGCGGCATAGACCACTTCCTTGGCAGCCAATTTGCCAGAAAGCCCGTTCTCCTTGATAAAATAATTCAGATCGTTATTCTCCAGGATCAATATGTAGGTAATGCGGGCCACGTCCAGATGGTGCCGAAAATCGTGATGACAATAAGCATCGGCCTCGGCTTCAACATTACGCTTCATATAATCGCGATAAACATCGTCTTCTATTATCAAATCCACTCTCTTCATGGAATAGACCCCCCATTACATTGTTCCATATACAAATTGCAACATTACTATTATATTAAACGACAAGAGTAAAATTCCTTCATGCAATCATAAAATATTCAACAACCAGCCAAACGTTCATGACCCTGAAGGAGGTCCATTAGTTGAGAAAGGCCCTATGATAGGGTGTCTAACTATATTGCCCGTCCCAAGAGGTTTTTTATCAGCGGTCCCATAAGAATAATTTATCCGGGGCCGCGCTGCGATATGCAAGGAAAAGGGACACACCTCTTGTCAGAAGAATGTCCCTAGGCGAATTAAATAGTTATGAGGTACTAACTGATGTCCTTTGATTTGTTTTCCGCTTCGGCCGCTTCCTCTGAAACAGAGCCTGTTTCTTTCTCGCCCATTATGGCTGAGAAATCTTCGGCCTCCATGGTTTCGTGCTCCATCAGGAAAGCAGCCACCAGATGAAGCTTATCCATATTTTCTTTCAGAATACTCTCTGCCTTCTGATAGCTTTCTTCCATGTACTGATTGGCTTCCTTGTCGATGGCGTAGGCGATGGCGTCTGAGTAATTGCGTTCCCGGCCCAAGTCACGGCCCAGGAATACCTCTTCACTGCGGTGACCGAAGGTAAGCGGTCCTAACTCTTCCGACATCCCGTACTCGGTTATCATCTTGCGTACGATACCGCTGGCCCGCTCCAGGTCATTCTGAGCTCCAGTACTGATATCATTCAAGACCAGAGCCTCTGCTACCCGTCCACCCAGGAGGGTGGTAACTTCGTCCAGCAGATACGACTTGGTCATATAGCGCCGATCTTCTTCTGGCAGTAACAGGGTGTAGCCTCCTGCCCGGCCCCGGGGGATGATCGATATTTTATGCAACTTATCGGTATGCGGCAGGAAAAAGCTCGCTAAGGCGTGTCCGGCCTCGTGGTAAGCCACCAGTTTCTTTTCCTTATCTGAGATAACCCGGCTCTTCTTTTCCGGACCCGCGATAACCCGTTCGATGGATTCCTCCATTTCCAACATGGTGATCAGTTCCTTGCCCCGACGGGCAGTTAAGAGCGCCGCCTCATTTACCATATTGGCCAGATCAGCTCCGGTAAAGCCCGGAGTGCGTTTGGCCAGGATCTCCAAATCCACACCCTCATCAATTGGTTTACCCTTGATATGCACGGCCAGAATCGCCTCCCGTCCCTTGACATCGGGAGGATCTATGAATATGTGGCGGTCAAAACGACCGGGGCGCAGCAGCGCCGGATCCAGTATATCCGGCCGGTTGGTCGCCGCCATCAGAATGATGCCTTCGTTGGGGCTGAAGCCGTCCATCTCCACCAGCAGTTGATTCAGGGTCTGCTCACGCTCATCATGCCCGCCGCCCAGGCCGGCACCGCGCTGGCGTCCTACCGCGTCGATCTCATCGATAAATACTATGCAAGGGGCCGTGCGTTTGGCCTGTTCAAACAGATCCCTGACCCGGGCCGCGCCAACACCCACAAACATCTCTACAAAGTCGGAACCGCTGATGGAGAAAAAGGGAACCCCCGCCTCGCCGGATACCGCTTTGGCCATCAGAGTTTTACCGGTACCGGGAGCACCGTAGAGCAGCACGCCCTTGGGGATCTTGGCCCCAATACGAACGAATTTGGCGGGATTCTTAAGGAATTCCACCACTTCCTGCATCTCTTCCTTGGCTTCCTCCGCGCCGGCTACATCGGCAAAAGTGATCTTAACATCTTCCGGCGAGAGCATACGGGCCCTGCTGCGTCCGAACTGCATGACCTTATTCCCGCCGCCTTGGGTCTGGTTCATGATAAAGATCAGGAACGCGATGAGTATGACGATTGGAAATAGAGTGGTCAGCAGCGATAACCACCAGGGCGCCGGTTTGACCGGCTCGAAGGTGAAATTGACATGCTTGTTGGTCAATTGCTTGGTGATATCGCTTTCTTTCGGGGCCGTGCTGGTAAACTTGCGCCCGTCTTTTAACTGTCCGCTGATTTTGTAGACATTGTCATCGACCTCGATGGCAACATTCTTGACCTTGCCATCCTGCACCTGAGTGTTAAACTCAGGATAGCTCAGCTTGGTCTGTTTTTCATCGGTGGTCGATGTAAACTTGATAGCAAATAAGGCCAGCAGAACGATCAACACATATATAGCTATGTTTTTTAAGGTTTTGTCCAAAGATAATTCTCTCCTTTAAAATATCCTTACTATTTTAGCATACCTGATTGGCTATTACAAATAGCAGAATACAGGATTCATCGACAACAGCGAGTTTTCCGTCCAGGCATTGTCCCTCGGTTAATCCGAATATATGCAGAATCCTTCAGGCGCATCCAGTCTGTATTAATCTGACCGAACATTGACAACCAGTACCCTTTCCGTGTCGGGACCGACCAGCGCCGTCTGCGCTATCCGGTAACCGATCACTGCATAAATGACCCCATTCTCCCCTGCCAGTATCGGCACACTGTCCCGCTCATCGGAAGGCAGCTTGATATCAATGAAGAATTCCTTCAGCTTCTTTCCCCCTGACATGCCGGCGGGATAAAAATAATCGCCGGGCTCCCGGCTGCGAATCACTAGTTTATCCTCTTTTAGTTTATCGTGATCCAGGAGTATTTCATGCAGACCTCCCTGATAGCTGTGTCGTTCCCGAATTTTGAAGGCAAGGTTTTGTCCGGCCTCCTTGATATGTAACTCTCCTGGCACCTGCACGTCATAACAAAATGCCGCCGTCTTTTCCTCACCTTCAGTAAAACGGAGCTCATTATATACCTTTTTTACGCGCACTCCCTTTTTTAACTGTATCGCTTTGCTGGAGCCGGTCTGGCTCAATAGGGCCTGTACATAAGCCACATCATCCATTCCCCAGCCAGCTTCTCCGCCGAAATGGGCCAGGGCACGCATTATGATCCGCCTCCGCATAGCCGTGTGCATTTCGTTCAGGTGCGGTACCCGCAGCATTACTCCTTGGTCTGTTTCCGCAGCTGTATAACCCCAGCACTTGTCACAATGGATTTCGATCCAATCGTTTTCCTCGGCAGCCAGTTCGGCCAGTTGGTTTAACCCCTTTGCAATGCCGGGGTTGAACTCCTCTTTCAGAAGGGGCAGTAAACCCAGACGGACCCGATTGCGCAGGAAAACCGGATCATAATTGCTGTTATCTATACAATAGGGGATAGCATTTTCTTTCAGGCAGCCAAGTATCTCCTCCCGGGTCAATGCCAGCAGTGGTCTGATAATAAGGCCGTTCGCCGGCATGATGCTGCGCAGACCCTTTATCCCGGTACCCCGGATCAGGTTTAGCAGTACTCCCTCCGCTCTGTCATCCTGGTGATGGGCCGTCGCAATCAGGGCACCGCCCAGTTGAGTGCTGATTTCGTGAAAAAACTCGTAGCGGCAATCTCGCCCGGCTTCCTCCAGTGATTTTCCCTCCCGGGCGGCAATATCTCCTACCTCGACCCTGCGACAGTAGCATATAACACCAGCCTCAGTACAATAGCTCTCAACAAAAGACTGCTCCTCACCAGCCTCCGGGCGCAGGCCATGGTTGAGATGGACTGCTGCCAGGTGCAGGTCCATATTCTGCTGCAGACACATCAGAATATGGAGCAGCGCCATAGAATCCGGTCCTCCGGAAACAGCTGCAATGACGGTATCCCCAGGTTTTATCAGCTTATGTTGACAGATGTACCTTTTAACCTTATCGATCATAATGCCTCGAACCTGTTTATTCAGGTAAAGGAAAGCTGTCACTTCCCTATTAGCCTGTCTCCCTATCGTTATCCTACCCAACTTGCCTACAAGAGTAAACAGAAAGAAGGAAAAGGGACACACCAGCTAAGGAAAAGGGACACACCTCTGTTCAGAGGAATGTCCCTTGTCGATCTGATAAAATATCTGTCAGTACAACAACATCGAGTGCAACTCACGCAAGCTATCGTTGCCATTATTGACGCGGTGCGCCTGGCGGTTACCACTAAGGTCGCTGTGGTTATTCAGGCTAAATCCACATTCATACAGATCACGCTCATGTCATCCGCAGGCTGTCCCTTGCACAGGGCCAGGGCCTGTTTCATGATCATCTCGGCCAGTATTTGTGGGTCGTTCTCATCCACCCGAGTCAGGAATTCCACCAGCCAACTGCTGTCAGTCTGCTGCCGGGAGGTCTCCAGGACCCCGTCGCTGACCATTACGATCATATCCCGGGGGCAGAGACAACGTTTTTCGGATACCATCTCCACCTCTTCCAGTATACCAATAGGCAACGAATTGGCACTCAACACCCCTACCTGGCGTCCCCGTTTAAGAAATGACGGAGCGGCTCCCACCTTGATGATATCCAGTTCCCCGCTGTAGAGGTCGATCACCAGCATATCCAGGGTGGCGAAGCTCTCATCATTGGAGCGCAGAAGCAACACGGAATTGATGGTTTTTAAAGCCAGTTCCTTCTCAAAACCCGAATTCAGGAGATTCTCCAGGAGCTTGACCGCCGCCTGGCTCTCAAAGCAGGCCTTGGCTCCCACACCCATGCCGTCACTCAATGCTATCAGCTGTTTACCTTCCTTCAAGGTAGCAATGGTAAAGCTGTCGCCGCATACCTCATCCCGGGCCACCTGGGCCGCACCACTGGATACCTGGTAGCTTACGGCACGGGTCAGGGAGAATTCGCAGCCACTGCGGGTCGGAAAACGTGGACAACACTTCTCGCACACCTCCATCCGTTCGCCAAGCAGCCCGGACACCAGACTGGTTACTTCAGTTTCACAGTAATGACGATCCTGGCAGGAATCAGCGTGGATCTCCAGAATCAATTGCTGCGAACTGCGCATCGGGGTTAGATTCTTGATTTTTATCCCCCGGCGTTTGAACTCGTGCAGCAGGTTCTCCTGAAGCTCGTAGTCCACCCCCACCTCCATGTCGATTTCCGCCGCCAGGTTTTTAATCACCTGGCTCACCCCCTGCAACTGCCGTGACACCAGTTCCCGTGATTCCTCCAGTTTTTCACTCCAATACTCATTGATGCGCAGCTTGTCAAACAAGTGATTGATAGCCGCGACCAGTTCGCGGGTATTGACACAGCGCCTGCGAAAATTAGACGGACAGTCTTCTAACCTTATTTCTCCGCTGTTTTCAGCCAGAGTAAAGATATCCAGTATCTCTTGCGATGTATTATAGCTATCCCGCACCCAACAGCTGTCATATCGCGCACAGTTCTGACATATCCCGCGGGACAGTTCATCATACAGGTAATTCAGATAACCGGCCCGGCTAACCTGGGCACTTCTGCCTGTCGCTGCCGTAAAAGTTGTTGACAGTTCATCGAACACCCCGGCCAGGTGTTCGATGCGTTGACGTGCGGTATTTTTCAGTCCGGGTTCCAGCACTTCGCTGTCTTGCCGCATGGCCTTCTTCATAACCCCTATAGTCTGATAGGGCAGTTTCCTGGTCAGGGTTTCCGGCAGCAACATGAAAATCAGAGCGGCCACCCCGGTTTCCCACATCCCCAGAATAGTACCCCGGGTGCTGGAGATAAACATGGAAAGAGCCAGATTGCCCAACATAAAGCCGATTATTACCCCCAGGCGGCCAAAATTGCGAAACAGTCCGCCCAACATCCCCGATATGGCATACAGACCCAGGGATTCCGCAAAAATACTTGAACTGATAGAGGGAATGATACCTACCATTAGCCCTACCATGGTCCCACCCCCGCTGCCCCACAAAAGGGCAGCCAGCAGAATTCCCAGGCGGCAGACTACCGAGGCTATACTTATCCCCATGAAATGAATCTCGCCCAGCCCCATAACCACGCCCACTCCCATTACGAGAGCAGCCGCCATATCTTCGAAAGTGAAGTCGCTCAGAGCTTTCCTTTGTTTTATATTATCGGCCGCCACCATGAATACGAAGGTCAAGACTCCGGCAATGATCGCTTCAAAAACAATCACCATCTCCTTGTAGAAGGAGAGTTCGGTCGCCAGCATAAAAATAGTTTTGCTGACAAATACGCTGGAAAGAGTCAGGAGAGGAATGCCCCACCAATTTATTGCCGCCGGCAAACGGATGAAATTAATCACCAACAGCAAAATCCCCATAGCTAACAGATTGGCCCATAGGCTTTCGCCCTGTGAAACACCGGCAAAGCCAATTAATGCTGCCAAGCCCAGCAGAATCGAGGTTCCCCGCTGACGAAGCGCAAACGACCCGATCCAGGCATAGGCAAAGGGCAGTAATTCCCCCAGCACAAAGGCCCGCGCCATCAACCAGCCGCAAAAGACCAAAATCAGATTATCTATAGTAAGTATTTCCGCCAGCACACTGCTAATGTCCAGTCTTTTCAGCGCAGGCAGCTTTATTCTCTCCAACTTGAAGGCGCTTCGCGTCTTCTTCGCTCTCCGTTCCCCGAAGCTCCCCACCCGCTGATAAGGGTAAATCTCCAGCTTGTCCTGCATTCTTCTCCCCCTAACTACATTAACTGCCAGTCTTGTCCGTCCATTATAGCAAAGTAAATTGGTAAATTTTGTTATATGCTAGGGGGTTGTCTCTCAAATTTGCAGCAAATTTCGCCCTCAAGGAAAACAAGGGGACAACGGGGAGGACAACGGGGACGGTCCTTTTTGTCACCGCCAGCGGTGACAAAAAGGACCGTCCCCGTTGTCCTCCCCGTTGTCCCCTCTCCTTGCCTCGAGTCGGCCAAAAAAATCGGCCCGGGTACAGAAACGTATCCGGGCCGAGATTATTTAAGCTATCTGTTTTATTAGGCCTTGAGATTCTTATCAGCAGCCGGGGCATCTTTCTTCAGGTAGCTGTACCAGTAGAAGCTGCCCACGAAGATGGCGCCGCCCACGATGTTACCCAGGGTGACCGGTACCAGGTTGTTCACCAGGAAGGTCTTCCAGTTGAATACTGCAGTAACTCCGTCCTTAAACTTGGCCATGGCTGCAACAGCCTCGGCAGGCAGAGTGCCGCCGGCGGCCAGCAGGGTGGCTTGATCAGGGGTCAGAACGCTCTTGGCTGCTACGTCCACGATGGCCGGAATGTGTGATACTACCAGGCCCATGGGGATAAAGAACATGTTGGCTACACTATGCTCGAACCCGCTCGCTACGAAGGCCATGATGGGGAAGAAGATACCGAATACCTTGCCTACGACATCCTTGGAAGCCAGAGCCAGCCATACAGCCATACATACCAGCCAGTTACACAGGATGGCGCGGCAGAAGGCGGCGGTCCAGGTCAGTTCCAGTTTGCCTTTGGCTACCAGCAAAGCTTTGGCTCCGACTGCTCCCTTGAACAGGCCGACGGAAGCTGCACCATCTGGTCCAATACCATAAAAGCCACCGGCTACGATGTAAACCAGTAACAGTGAACCAACAAAGTTGGCTATCCAGACTACGATCCAGTTCTTAAGCAGTGCGCCCCAACTGCAACTGCCATTCAGGGCACCAATAAACATGAACATATTGTTACCGGTGAACAATTCTGCTCCGCCGATAACTACGAGCATCAGGCCGGTGCTGAACACGGCGCCAAACATAAACTGGCCGAAGCCGTTGCCGAGGAACTTGGGCAGGTCATTGCCTACTACTGTTGCCAGGTTGGCACCGAAGCCGATATAAACACCGGCCAGGATACCCAGGATAAACAGTTTGCCCAGAGACAGGGTCGATTTCTTCTCACTAATACCACATGCTACACCCGCTATTTCGGGAGGTCCAAAACAATTCATTCTCTTCTCTTCCTTTCAAGTAGATTCACGTTCAAATCTTTTCGACTCTTGCTGCCGATACTTTGTATTCGGGGATGCCGGCCACCGGGTCCAGGGACTCGGGAGCCGCATTGGTCAATACATTGGCCGCTGCCTCGGCGAAATGGAAGTAGGTGAAGATAACATCTTCTTCCAATGCCTCACTCAGGCGGGCTTTGACCTCGATGTTGCCCCGGCGAGTGATCACCCGTACCTTCTCACCATCGCTGATGTTCATCCGTGACGCGGTGACTGGGTTGATCTGCACCTCGTTTTCAGGTTGAATGGCATTCAGAGCTACTGCCCGGCGAGTCATGGTACCTGTATGATAATGATACAGACTCCGTCCAGTGGTCAGGATCAATGGGTACTCATTATCGGGCAGTTCCGCCGCGGCCTTGAATTCGATCGCGTGGAACAGGCCAAGTCCCCGGTTAAACTTTTCGCGGTGCAGTACCGGAGTACCGGGATGATCTGCCGTTGGACAAGGCCAATGCAGTCCGCGTCCTTCCAGACGGGCATAACTCATACCGGCATAAGAGGGAGTAACGGACTTGATCTCTTCGAAGATATCCTCCGGTGAGGAATAGCTCATCGGATAACCCAAGCGGTTGGATAACTCGCAGATGATCTGCCAGTCCGGGCGGGCATCCCCGCGCGGATTTATGGCTTTCCGCACTCTTTGCACCCTGCGCTCGGTGTTGCTGAAAGTGCCGTCCTTCTCAGCGAAGCTGACACCCGGGAAAACCACATCAGCCAACTGCGCGGTCTCGGTGAGGAAAATATCCTGAACCATCAGGAAATCAACCTTTTCCAGGGCTTCTTCTACGTGATGCAGGTCAGGATCGCTGACCATCGGGTTTTCACCAATGACGATAAGACCCTTCAGGTGTCCATGATGGGCTTCATTGATCGCCTTGGTCAGAGTCAATCCATTATTGGGTGACAACTTGACTCCCCAGGCCTTTTCAAATTTTTCCCGGGCCGCATCGTCGGTAACCTTTGCATAGGCCGGATAGCTTACTGGCAAAGCTCCCATGTCGCAGGCGCCCTGGACATTGTTCTGGCCGCGCAGGGGATTGACCCCGGTGCCTTCCTTGCCCAGATTGCCAGTCAGCAACGCCAGGTTGCAGATGGATTTTACATTGTCGGTTCCCGTGCTATGCTGGGTCAAACCCATGGCATAACAGATGGAAGCCGCTTCTGATTCGGCATAAAGCCGGGCCGCCCGTTTGATGTCTTCCGCTGGTACACCGGTGATCTTCTCTACTGATTCCGGTGTGTAGGAAGCCAACACTGCAGCCATTTCTTCATAGCCTTCCGTCCGTGCTGCTACGAAATCCCGATCCAACAGTCCCTCATTGATGATGACATTCATCATGCCATTAATGAGCGCTACGTCAGTACCGGGCCTAAACTGCATATAAACGTCAGCCATTTCCGCCAGCTCAATGCGGCGGGGATCGGCTACGATCAATTTACAACCGTTCTTACGAATGTTGCTCTTGATCTTGTAACCAATCAGCGGGTGATTCTCCGTGGTATTGGTTCCGATTAAGAAAACTAGTTTGGCGTCATTCTGCAATTCGTTGATGGAATTGGTCATCGCGCCACTCCCAAATGCTGCCCCCAGACCGGCGACAGTAACGGAGTGTCAGAGACGGGCGCAGTGATCGACATTGTTACTGCCAATTACCGCCCTCATCAGCTTCTGAGCCAGATAATTCTCTTCATTGGTCATACGCGCCGAAGAGAACATGGCCAATGAATCTGGTCCATGCTGCCCTTTGATTTCATTAATTCGTTTGACAGCAAAGTCCAGGGCTTCATCCCAACTGGCCGGCCTTAGCTCGCCATTCTCGCGGATCAATGGTGTGGTCAGACGCTCGGGGGAATTAACAAAATCCCAGCCAAAACGCCCCTTTACACACAAAGCTCCCCGGTTGACCGGGCTTACGGCCTCATCGCGGAACGAGGTAACCCCAACCAACTGGTCATCTTTTACATTGAGCGCGAAGGTACAACCCGTACCACAGTAGGTGCAGGTGGTCATGACCTTTTCGACCTGATAGGGCTTGCCCTTGCGGGCTGACACCTTGCTGGTCAATGCCCCTACCGGACACACCATGACACACTGGCCGCAGAATACACAGGGTGAATCCTGCAGAACCCCATTAAAAGCGGTGGCGATGCGGGCGTGATGCCCCCGATCCTCCAGATTGATGGCCTGGGCGCCGGTTATTTCCTCGCAAGCCCGGACACAACGAGTACACATGATGCATTTGTCATAGTCCCGTTCGATGAAGGGATTGGCATCTTCAATATGAAAATGCGGGCCCTCCCCGGCAAAACGAGAAACTTTCACGCCATAACGATATGCATATTCCTGCAGCTTGCAGTCGCCATCGCTTTCACAAGCGTAGCATTCTGGTTTATGGCGGGCCAGCAGGAGTTCCAGGACTACCTTGCGGGCTTCAATTACGTCCGGGCTCTCCGTCTCTATAACCATTCCGTTCTCGGCTGGTGTTACACAAGCCGCCAACAGATTGCGGCGCCCCTGAGCTTCTACTACGCACATACGGCACGAACCGGCCAGCCTTAATTCCGGGTCATAACACAAAGTGGGAATATCGGCCCCGGTTGTCCGGCAGGCTTCCAACAGCATGGTGCCCGGCGCTACCTGAATCTCTTGTCCATTAATAGTCAGGTTTATCATTCTTCATCCTCCTTTCTTCGCCGGCCTATAGCACCTTGCGCATATATTCATTCCGGAAATGCCGAAGCGTGCTGTCAATAGGAATTGGAGCCGCCTGCCCCAGACCACACAGGGCAGCCTTTTGCATAACCCTGGAAAGAACAGATAGATTATCCATATCATTTTCGCTGCCCCGCCCCGAGTTCAAGCGGTCCATAATCTCCCGGCAGCGATAGGTACCTTCCCGGCAGGGATTGCACTTTCCGCAGGATTCATGTTCAAAGAATTTGGCGATACGGGCTACTACATCGACTATGTCCCGGGTCTCATCCAACACCAGAAAAGCACCTGAACCCAGGGCAGCTCCAATGGCTCCCATGGAATCAAAGTCGATAGGATTATCCAGCTGATGCTCAGGAATAAAGGCGCCGGAGGTTCCTCCCACCTGCACCGCCTTGAACTTCTTGCCGCCTCTCACACCGCCGCCCAAATCGAAAATTACTTCCCGCAGGGTCATATCAGTAGGTACTTCGAACCATGTACGGTTGACCACGTCTCCGGTCAGGGTAACCACCTTGGTGCCTGGATATTTGGCTGCGCCGATTCCGGCAAACCACTTGGCTCCCTTGGTCAGGATATAGGGTAAACAAGCAAAGGTCTCAACATTGTTTACAACGGTAGGAGCCTGCCACAGACCCTCAACTCCCGGGAAGGGCGGCTTAAAACGAGGCTCTCCGCGATGGCCTTCGATTGACTCTATGAGTGCGGTTTCCTCTCCGCAGACATAAGCACCGGCACCCATGCGGACTTCGATATCAAAATCTTCTAAAATGCCATTGGCTTTTGCGCTGGTGATCGCCTTTTTAAGCAAATCCACCACGCTGGGATACTCGCCGCGACAGTAGATGTACCCCTGTTTTGATCCGATAGCAACACCGCAGATGGCCATGCCTTCCAACAAGGCCTGGGCATTCTTCTCACAGATGATCCGGTCTTTGTAGGTTCCCGGTTCGCCTTCATCCAGATTGCAAACCACATATTTGACCGGAGCCGCCTGTGGTACAAAACTCCATTTCATCCCGGCATTGAACCCGGCGCCGCCGCGCCCGCGGAGACCCGATTCGCGGACCTCCTGGATCAAGTCCTTGGGGCCCATCTTGCGAGCTTTAGCCAGACCCTGGTATCCACCAAGTTTGATATATTCATCAACCTTGGTGGGGTCGATCTGATCCGCGTGCTCTAACAAGACGCGCATTTCATTTGCCATTTTCATACCATCCCTTTCAATCTCCAACGCGCTATCTATTTTTATATTGCGCGCTTACTTAAACCTTGCCAGTATCTCCGGTATCTGCTGCGGGGTAACATCGAAAATGGGCTCACTGTTAACTGTAACCACCGGAGTAGCCTGACATTGTCCCACACATTCCGTAAGTTCCAGAGTAAATTTGCCGTCTGCTGTGGTCTCACCCACCTTGATGCCCAACTGGCTTTCCAAAGCCTTGATAACCTCGTCGGCACCGGCAATGTGGCAAGGTGCGCTTTCACACATACGTATGATATAACGCCCGCGGGACTCCACGGACAGATAGGAATAAAAGGTCGCGACCCCGTAGGCCTGGGCTTCGGAAATACCAAATACCCGGGCAGCCTCAGTGACAGCTTCCCGTGGCAAATAGTTAAATTCCCGCTGTATAGCATGATAGGCTTCGATGATACCTCCGTCCTTGTCCCGGTAAGCGGCAACGATATCCTTGGTGCTGGCCATGTTTTCACCTCCTTTTCTATATATATTTGGACATACCCTAATTTATCCCATGACTAAAGGCGCCTCTCCCGGTGCTTTCATCGGGAGATAAGCCTTTAGTTTTTAGATAACCCGCGCCATTTAGAAAACCCGTATCATTCCAGCCTTTTCTTATATAAACCCGAAGTCATTCTACTATGATAAAATTCGACACAGTAAATATTTGACCTGCTTGACTGCTGGTTTTTTTGATACAAAAAATGTTTATCACAATGTATATACTGAGTGTATCAGAAAATAGACACTTTGTTCATACACAAGATTTTACTTTCCCCGAAATTAATCGAAAAAAGAAAGCAGAATGGCCCAAAAACCAGGGACTTTAATTCCCCAGTCAGAGCATTGACAAATCTTACTATCGGTATTTCTATTTCATAATGATGCCATCCAGTATATCAGTCTCACTGACAGTGATCCGGCTTCGGTCGAGGAACTTCATGATTTCCAACACGATCAGTGCTCCCGCCAGTATAATATCGGCCCTCTCCGGCTGCAAACCCGGCAGACGTTTTCTAATGCTCAGCGGTAATGAGATCAATAACTGGTAGACATCCTCTATCTCTTCAAAGCTCAATGCCTGACCGTGAACCAGGCGGGAATCATATTCGGGCAGAGCCAATTTTATTGCTACCAGAGTGGTAGCCGTCCCGCCCACGAATACCATCGGGTATTCCCGGTATTTTTTACGGAAGGAAAGCAAGGGGGATAGTATGGCCTGGATATCATCAGGACCGTAACCCGCCTCGGTAGCCCTTACTGCACCCAGCGGCAGAGATATGGCCAGTCGGTCTTCTCCAGCCTGCAGGATAAACTCGCAGCTGCCCCCACCCAGGTCTACTACCAGGGGAGGACTCTCTAACCGAAGCCCGCATTCGACTCCCCGATAGCTGAGTACGGCCTCCTCCTCACCATCAATTACATCAACCGTCAGCCCGCACTCCCGGTAAATCCGGTCTATGAATTCGTGGCGATTGGCCGCCTCCCTTACCGCACTGGTCGCTACTGCCCGGCAGCACTCAACCCCCAGTTCACTTATGATCCCGATAAACTCCCGCAGGCAAATAATAGTCCGCTCGATTGCCTCCGGGGCGAGCTTCTTATTGGCGTCCACCCCCTGGCCCAGACGGGTGCTGTTCAACTCACGCCGGATTACTTCATAACGACCAGCCTCAACATCAGCAATGAGCAACCGGCACGAATTAGTACCTATATCAATAGCAGCTTTAAGCATGTTTACCTCCGTTGTACGAATTAACTGCAGACCTCCATGACCCCGTATGTGGTCACCGAAGGTGCTAAATAAAAAAAGCACTTCCTACGGAAGTGCTTTTTTTTGAACTTATGGACTATTTCGATTCCGCCTGCGCGGTTCCATTTTATTTTTGAGAGGTTGCATTCTTTCGTCACTCTCTTTGAGAAAGCGGGCTATCTTGTCATCCAGGTTCCCGCCCTGGTTGGCCTGATTCCTGTTCATATTGCCGCCGCCTCCGGAATAGTTGCCTCCACCTCCAGAATAATTGCCGCGGGGGCTTATATTACGGGGGGCTTCTTCAACCCTACGGGGAGGGGCCGCCTGCTTGATGGAAAGACCAATTTTCTTGCCAGCTACATTGAGCACCTTGACCTTTACCATATCGCCTTCCTGGATAAAATCCTTGACATCGCGAACATAGGTATCGGCTATCTCAGAGATATGGACCAGTCCTACGGTCCCACCGGGCAATTCAATGAATGCTCCAAATTTGGTGATGCCCTGAACCCGGCCCTCAACAATATCTCCGGGTACAATATCCGCTTGTTCGATAGGCATAGAAATAGATGTCCCCCTCAATAGATACTAGATTTATTGTATTCAAGAGAGGGGAAGTAGTCAACAATAATAATTCCGTTTTTTCCTTATACGGTAGCAGTTTGACATGAATTCGAAAGGGATTGCAGATTGGTAATCATCAGTCGGCAGAGACTTCAACAACGTAGCTTTCGCCATCTTTGACCATCTTGAGCTTTTCCCGGGCTATTCTTTCAACCGTTTCCGGTTTTTTTACTTCTTTTAACTGGGCTTTGAGCTGGTGGTTGAGCTTCTCCACCTGAGCCTTTTGTATGATCAATTGCTGTTTTTGCTCATTGAGCTCCCAGATAGTCTTGACCCGGGGGATGATAGCGATGAGCATAACAAAGCAGACCAGTATGGTGAATATTCTTTTCAGGGGTTTGGCTGCCTTATTCTTCACCCTCGTTATCCCCTTCAAATAAACCCAGTATCTCTCCAGGCAAAACGATTACCACCTCGTAGCCTTTGCTGCGCGCACGATTATAGAGAGTTGCCACGGTGCTGGAACTAATCTGCAACTGTTGGGAAATCTCTTCGGAGCTTTTACCCATTTCTTTAAGGACTACGACTTGTCTCTCCCGGAAACTTAGTTTGTGGGCTCCTCGAATTTCGATTTTCATTTTTATATCCATCCACAATTTATCCACAAATTGTGGACAAAATTAGTATACGATATCTTCTAGGTTGAGGGCAACACTTCCTGCTAAAATATAATTTTTCTTTTCAAATACACTACTCGGGATCCGGGGGCGGCACCTTGGATCTGGGGGCCAGCTTCAAAAACATGGCCTTTAAGTTGGCACCGCCTCGCTTTAACTGCCTCCCCACCAGAGTCAGGACCTGAACATTCCGAGCGGCGATGCCGGTCATTACCCGGTCAAATCTGCCTGACAATATTCGAAAATAAAGCAGTATGCCGATGAGCAGTGCAGTCAGCACATATAAGCGGACCTCGCCCTGATTGATACAGATCATCGCCCAAAAGACCAGGGCAATTATCATAACCCACAGAATCAGATCCATGACATAAAGGAGGAACCTACCCACCCGGGCCTGCCGTATGAAGAGTTGGTAATAGTGAAAAATCACTCCGGTGATTAAACCCAGCACCAGAGTAAGGGTGAATGATTGTATCTGACTTGCCAGTTGCGTCAATTTTTCACCTCATCATTCCGGCTGCTTTATTTCGCAGCAGAGCCCCGACGTCATCCCCGGACTTCTACTGTCTCCCCGTATTTGAGGTACGCTCTCACTTAAGCAGTCGGTTCAGAATGCTTTTGCCGCGAGCCTTGATGTCACTGCTCTGCTCCTTATATTCCATACTGCGCACAGTGCCGGCCAGCGCCACCTTGCCTTCCTCCAGGTTGAGCATAGTAACATGCAGATCTTCACCCAGTATGGCCAGATATCCCATTTCACTCTCCAGGATGATCTCATCCTCATCAAAGGTGATCACATTCTTTATCCCTGCCAACTGTACATTCCTGCGGTTTTGCAGAGTAACACTATGTTCCGCCATATCTTACCTCCTAACCAGCTCTATGCAGGCCGTCAAGCGTCGGCGATATCATTAGCCGTCAGCTTAGCCGCCTTCGTCATTATTAAGAATATGCCGACCAGGTATAGCCTTATGACATAAAAAAAAGGAGCTATTACTGCTAAGCAATGACTCCTTTCAAGACACAGAAGAACCGTCCCCTTGTGTCTTCCCATGCCGGGCGCACATAAAAACGCCCCACTATCGCAGGGCGAATAATTGCTTATTCAATAGTCCGGTATAAATTCTTGGCTTCAGCCGCTTTAACGTTTTCCCTGATCTCCAAGACCTCAACGCTGGTCTTGCGATCTCCTACCTGTATAGTGATGATATCGCCCTTTTTTACCTCGCTGGAGGGCTTGGCTATGCGGCCATTAATCATGACCCGTTCGTTTTCAGCAAAATCCTTGGCAACTGTTCGTCGTTTAATTATTCGGCTTACCTTTAGAAACTTGTCCAGGCGCATCATTAATCAACAGAGTCTTTGAGGCTCTTACCAGCTTTAAAAGCGGGAACCTTGGTTGCGGGGATATTGATCTCCACTCCTGATTGCGGGTTTCTCCCCTTGCGAGCCTTGCGCTCTCTGACTTCAAAGGTACCAAAGCCCACCAACTGTACCTTATCACCAGCGGCCAGCGCTTTTTCTACGGTAGCAAAAAATGCATTGACTGCCATTTCACTATCCTTTTTAGTTAACCCTGTCTTTGCAGCAACTCCTGCAATTAATTCCGTCTTGTTCAAAAAGCGTTCCCTCCTACTCACTATCAGATTTTAATTATGGCTATTCGCTATTCATTGGCATTTCCCTTTTTTTCAGTAAAACTTGCCATTAGCTTAGATATACTAGAGTCCCCGGGCCTTGGCTTCGTCCCATAAATGGTCCAGTTCCTCCAGGTTGTACTCGGAAAATTGCTTGCCGGCAGCCTGGATGCTCTCTTCAATATATTTAAACCGGCGGGCGAACTTGTTGCTGGTGGCTTGCAGAGCGGCCTCTGGCTCTACCCCCTTAAAACGAGCTATATTGACCAGAGCAAAGAGCAAATCCCCCATCTCTTCCGCAACCTCTTCCGGTGATTGGGCTATTAGCAGTTCATCCGCTTCTTCCTTGAACTTCTCTATAGCCCCATCCACGCTGGGCCAGTCAAATCCGACCCGGGCGGCCTTTTCCTGCATCTTCTCCGCCCGCATCAAGGCGGGAAGCATGGAGGGGATCCCCTCCAGGAGATGCTTTTTACCTTCTTGCTTTTTGAACCCTTCCCAACGATCCATGACATCGTCACTGCTGGCTAGTTTCAGCTCGCCAAACACATGGGGGTGTCGCTTGATCATCTTATCCCTGACCGTGATGGCTACATCAGAAAAATCGAAATCGCCCTCCCGTCGAGCCAGAGCGGAATGAAAGACCACCTGCAGCAGAACATCACCCAGTTCTTCCCGGAGCTTGTCCTGGTTCCCTTCCTGGATGGCCTCGACCACCTCATAGCTCTCCTCGATGAGGTAGCGCTGTAATGATTCATGGGTCTGCTCTCGGTCCCAAGGACATCCCTCCGGCGCCAACAGTTCGTCCATCACCTTAATGAGTTCTTCCAAAGCCTTGCCGTTTTCCATTTCAAAATGCCTCCTCGGGGTTTTTAATTCTACTTCGCGATCCGCCGCAGCATACCCAGGTCGAACTCCTTGATTAGAAGCAACATTAGACCGTAAACGCCTATCCCCACCGTGATTGCCAGTATGGTGGCGATGTGGGAATTTATATCTGCTGTTATTATGCTCTGATAAGATATTTTAACGACTATACCCATTACCACAGTGACTAAGGTTATTCTGAGTAGTCTGGCCTTCTCATAAACCACGCCAGTAAGATTTTTCAAGTGTATTATGTTCAGGCAGGACCCCACCGCAAAAGCAGCTACCGTACTGATAGCAGCTCCTCTGATATTTAAAACCGGCACCGCGGTCAAGGTATAATTCATAATTATCTTGAGAATTCCGACGATAATTAGATGTCGCATGGCAATCTCCGGCCTGCCTACGCCTTGCAAACCGGCGCTGGATATTTGAAAGGCCGCCATCATCATGCAGGCAAAGGCCATTATCTCCAGCGGCACCCCGACATGAGGAAGCTTAAACAGGAGGTCGGATATAGGAAAGGCCAATACAAACAATCCGGCAGTGCAGGGCAGAGTTATAATCATCCCTGCTCTGAAGGCATAGTTGATTCTGTCATTGAGCAAAGTTCGGTCCCGGCTGGTCAAAGCCTCCGCAACTGCCGGCACCAGACTGGTCGCTATGGAAACTGTGAATATGGTGGGCAGTGTAATCAAAACAGAAGCCATACCCGAAAGCTGACCAAAGAGCCCCATGGCCTGAGCGTGAGTATAATTTATGGTCTCCAGTCTTTGCGGGACAATAATAGCATCAATCATTTGCACCAGCGGAATCACCACGGCACCGAAGGATACCGGAATGGCCATCCGCACCATCTCTTTGCCCAGATCCCATGAATTGGAACCTGAATAACTCAGGGCTGATACATCCCGGTGCTGCCTTCTCCTGAAGATATAATAGTAGACAAATAGAAATAGAGATCCGGCCAAGCCTCCGACTACCGCACCGCTGGTGGCCCCGGCCGCCGAGTACTCCAACCCATAGGGAAACAGCATAAAGGCCAGAATTAAGACTGCGCTTACCCGGAAAGACTGCTCGACTACCTGGGATACCGCAGTCGGCACCATGGATTGCAAACCTTGGAAGTATCCCCGGAATACCGACATCAAGCTGGACAGGAAAATGGCCGGGGCTACTGCCATAATCGGATAGTAAGCCCGAGGTTCTCTTAGTATGGCATTGGCAATAAAAGGCGCACTCAACATTACCACGAGCGCGAGCACAAACCCGAAGGTCAGCAGTATAAGAAGTGATGCCCGCAGTATCTTGCGGCTATCTCCGTCATAGCCCTGGGCTTCCCCCCGCGAAACCAGAACCGAGATGGCTACTGGCACTCCGGCGGTTGCCAGCGACAATATTGTAGTATATATGGGATAAGCCATCTGATAAAGAGCCATGCCTTCATCGCCGATCAAGCGGGCCAGGGGGATACGGTATATGGCCCCCAAAACCTTGCAAATGCCACCGGCAACGGCCAGTATCATGGCCCCCCACAAGAAGTTGCTTTTCTTCTCCATTAAAATCCTCCCCACACCATGGACCATATTATACCACCGATAAAGCCCGCGAGGGTGAATTAACCACAGATAGGCACAGCGACCTCAGCTACGCGAAGGCGCATCATTGTCCCCGTAGGGGGATTATTACACAGACCTCCATGACCCCATTTGGGGTCACCGAAGGTGGATGAAAAACCTATATGTGCCTTGGTCTAAGCCCAAAATGCAATTGTTCTGCATAGGTTTTTCGTTCCCCTCGTTCCGCTGTGCCCTCTCCCGGCGTTGGCACAAAAAAAGCGATCTTATAACTGCGTAATAAGATCGCTTCTGCTGACTCTTTTAATGGTATCTAGGGTTCCATCTGTTTGGCGAGAAATCCCGCAGCGGTTTCGGCCAGTTTTACTTCCAGGTTGCCCAGCTTGACACCGGCATCCTTGCTGACGATAATCACTGCACCAATGGGGTCTCCCTGCGTAATGATCGGGGCTATTACCTGTGACTTGATGGTATACTCCCGGTCATCCAGCTGAATAACGTGTACGTCCTCATCATCAGTTGCCGGAAGGTCGTTCATTATCAGGGTGGTTCTTTCTTCAAGGGCTCTTTCTACAGCCTTGCCGATCGGCTTGGTCAAGAATTCCCGCTTATTGGCTCCGGCTACGGCTATCACCACATCCCGGTCGGCAATCATGGATATATGACCGATGGTCTCATTGAGCGAATCAGCGTACTCTTTAGCGAAATCTCCCAGTTCGCCGATGGGAGAATATTTCTTTAAGATAACTTCACCTTCACGGTCTACAAAGATCTCCAGAGGGTCACCCTCACGAATACGTAAAGTTCTGCGAATTTCCTTGGGAATAACCACTCTGCCTAGATCGTCTATGCGTCGAACGATTCCTGTTGCTTTCAAATGCATTTATCCCTCCTTTGTTTGAAAACTTCAAATTGTGGTTTTCTTTCTCAGTGATAGTATATAACTCAAAATCCCCTTTTATTCACTTATTGCCATCATCCTCGGAAAAATTTGATACCTGCCCCTATATCGGGTTTTAACTAAACGTACCCACCCATCTGCCGTTAAACTGCCCGAATCCTCAATGATTATTCTCCCCTGACTTTGGCTTTTTTAACGCTGGAATTCATATATATATAGTTTCTGGTGAAAATATGATGGTATCAAGAAAGGAGCTTTTAGTTGTGAAACTAACCAAATTTCAATTGTACAGTGTATTGCTCATCCTGGTAGCCCCCGTTGCTTACCTGGAAACGCCCCATGTCTTGATTCATACCCTTTACGCCAATTCCTGGTTGGCTGTATTAGCGGCAACCATTCCCGGGCTTTTGCTTATTCAGATGTACTATTATATTATCCAGAAGAGCACTCAGCCTTTCCCCTTGATGCTGGATGAACATCTCGGAAAAACCCTGGGCCGAATAGTGGGTGCGTTTTATATACCATTCTTTATCCTGGTTTGCAGTTATACCTTACGCTTATTTATCGAGTTTATGAAAATGAACGTTTTGCCGGCTACTCCCATCAGTGTTTTCATCGGAGTCTTGCTGCTGGTAGGTTTCGTAGCCATAAAAACCGGCCTCCCCAATATTGCCAGGGTCCTCGAACCCACCGTTCTGGTGGGACTTAGTTTTTCTATAATCATTTTACTAATTGCCTTGTTCAACAACTTTCATCTGGACCGAATACTTCCCATCGGCTATATGAATTACAAGTCTTTCGGTGAAGCGACTCTAATCACTACATTTGTCCTGGGCAAAATGATGCCGGTACTCTCCCTGGCCTTTTTTTTAGATAACAAGCGTAACTCACAACCTCTTATGCGCTATGTTTTACTAACCTTTATTCCACTCATTACCCTGACAACTATGACAATAATCATCACCCGGGGTATACTCCCCGCCCTGTCCCTCACCTTCCCCCTATTCAGTACCATCCGGCTGGCCCGTATTGGTGCATTCATTCAGAACCTGGATATATTCTTCGTTGCGATATGGATCCTGGGCATCTTTGGGGCGGTCACCATACCCTGGTTCATGACCTGCTATGTGACCCAACAGGTTTTTAACCTGCGGGATTATCGTTTTGTGGCGGCTCCTACCTCTATATTGATCGGTTTTCTTTCCATACTGATCAGCCGCAATAATCTGGAGATACTCATATGGAGTCACACGTTAATCCCATTGGTTTATGATCTATTTTTTATAGTCATTCCTTTCGTATTGTTTGTGATCGTTTTGTTTAAACCTTATCCTTTGACTAATAGCACCGAACCGGCCCATAAGGTAGAACCACCACCTGCATAAACCTGCCACTTCCGGCAAAGCTATGTTTAGCCCATTTATACAATGATTTTTACGATTGGTATTGATTAAATCGTTCTTGGTAGGGGGACACCATGCGTTACCTAAACAGTAAAAAGGATCCTGTCCAAACACAACCACCGGCTGAACTGGTTAAAGAACAGCTTTCACCTCATATACAAGAGAATATCGACATGCTTTCCGGTGTTTTGCAGGGCTGCTCTGATGTGGTGATCAAAGAATTCAAATTCGGCGAATCGCATATCCGGGGTCTAATGATCTTTATGGATGGCTTGACCGACCGGAAAGAGGTAGAAAACAATCTTCTGAAACCACTATTGCTGGAATTGAATATGCAAAAAAGGGATAGTGAGCTGGAAGGCGGCGAGGTTCTAAATATAATAAAGGAAAACATACTCCCCCTGGCTGATCTCAAGGTACTGGAAACCATGCAGGAATTATGTCACCACCTTACTTCCGGTGATACGGTATTCTTGATAGATGGCAGTGCCAATGGTCTGGTGGCTGGCACCCGTTCCTGGCAGGGACGTCCGGTGCAGTCCCCTGAAAACGAAATAGTTGTTTTCGGTCCCAAAGAAGGTTTTACCGAGACCCTGCGTTTTAATACCGCCCTGCTGAGAAGGAGAATAAAATCAACTACGCTAAAAATCGAATCCATGGTGATTGGGCGTATAAGCAAAACAGATGTGGTGGTATGTTATATAGACAGCATTGCTCCCCCGCAATTGGTAGAAGAAGTGAAAAAGCGGCTGGGTAAGATCGATATTGATGCGGTATTGGATACCGGTTACCTGGCAGAACTAATAGCAGATAATAAATGGACCATCTTTACCCAGACCGAACACACGGAAAAACCGGATCGGGTTTGCGGGCAGCTCCTGGAAGGAAAGGTTTGCATAATGGTCGACGGATCACCCATGGCCCTGGTGGTTCCCATTTCCTTTCCCGAATATATGATCTCTCCCGAGGATTACTACATCCATTTTATCCCCGCCTCTCTCTTTCGGATGCTGCGTTTTATCGCCTTTTTTCTGGCCCTGCTGGCACCTTCTCTCTATGTGGCGGTAATCACCTATCACCACGAAATGATACCGACCCCGCTCTTGCTGACCATTGCCGCTACCCGGCAGGGAGTGCCTTTCCCCGCCTTTGTGGAGGCCCTGCTGCTGGATGCCACCTTCGAGCTACTGCGCGAGGCTGGTTTGCGATTGCCCCGGGCCGTCGGCCCGGCTGTCAGTATCGTAGGAGCTCTGATAATCGGCGACGCTGCGGTAAGAGCGGGACTGGTTTCAACCCCCATGGTGGTAATCGTTGCTTTCACTGGTATAGCTTCATTTGTCAATCCCTCTTATAATGCCGGCATCATCATCCGCATCGCCCGTTTCGGGTTTTTGTTCGCCGCCGGTATGTTAGGCTTTTTAGGAATAATTATCGGGCTGATCCTGATGGCACTGCGTATGGCCAGCCTATCCTCTTTTGGGCTGCCCTACCTCTCACCATTGGCGCCTTTTAACCTGTCCTACATGGGTGATATCGTGGTGCGCCGCCCCTGGTTTGCCAGCCGCAAGCGCCCTTATATGGAAGGCATGAAAGATGAAATTCGTCAATCATTTGAAAACCATGACGGGAGCAAAAAGACATGAAACGGCTGCTTATAGCACCTTTATTAATTTTATCCCTATTAGCAACCGGCTGTGGTACTACCGAGATCAACAAATCCTCAATACCTCTTGGATTTGGCGTCGACTATAAAAACGGTCAGGTAATATTTACGACTCAATTGGCCAATCCAACCTCCCCGGAAAAGGGTGCAGGCGGCGGTCCTCAATTTATAGTTCAATCAGCTACTGGTGCCACTATAGCTGAAGCCGCCCGTCGGATATCGCTGTCCAACTCCCAGTATCCCCTCTGGAGCCAATCCAGTTTGCTGCTATGGGGTGAAGACCTGGCCAAATCGGATATGTCCCTATTCATGGACTTCGTATCCCGCAATCGTTTTGTGAGAAAAAATATCCCAGTGGTGGTGACCCATAACGCTAGCGTTGAAGAGATATTAAATACCATACCGCTGGCCACACCCTATACGGCAACTGCCATAGCAGGCATGCTGCAGGCCCAGCAAACCCAACTTGGAATCTATACTCCAATAACCATTATTCAGGTACTGGATCGGTTCGCTACACCGGGGATCGAACCCGTGATACCTATGATTACTATTAAAAAGAGCCCCCAGGGCAACCAATTGTTGTTACAGGATATGGCGGTTTTTAGAGATCGTAAAATGGTAGGTATGCTAAATGAAAAAGAAAGTCGGGGCTATCGTTTCATGAGTCCTAAAATGATCCAGGGGGGATTGTTTATTATTCCCAACCCCATGGACTCCGGCAAATGGGTCACGCTGGAAATGTCGCGTTCTCAAGCAAAAATCAAACCTCAGATCCAGGGACGACAAATAAAGATGATCATCGAGATCAATGCCGAAGGCAACTTTTATGAACAAGGTGGTTCCGGTGATCTATTTACCCTAAACGTATTCAAGCAATTAGAGCAGCTGGCCAACCAGGAAATAAAAAACCAGATAAGCGCCTGTATCACCAGGGCGCAGAGCCTGGATAGCGACATATTTGGTTGGGGGAAAATGATCCACGAATCTGACCCCAAACTCTGGGAAGAGCTTGGGCCGAACTGGAGTCAGGTATTCCCCGGGATAGAGACAGAAATCACGGTAAAGTATGAAATCAGAAGGAGCTACCTGAGAGACAAGTCCTTCGTTTTCCGCGAATAACCAGAAAGGACCTATATTATGCTGTGGTTGCTGTTGAGCATCAATTTGGCGGTGTTGATAATGGAGGTCCCCACTCTGGTCAAGGATCGGATGTACAAGGAATTAGGTGTCTTTGCCGTTATCTTTGTGATAGGTCTCTATGTCAGCCTGGCCTTCAATTATAACTGGCCGTTAAAGGAGCCCTTTAATGCCTTGATGGCTTATTTAGCCCCGCAAGGGTAATCCAAGACCGGGAGTTTTAAAATGGCTAAAAAATTACTTATGCTATTTACCCTGTTAAGTATGTGTTGTGCCAGTGGCTGCTGGGATCTGCGGGAGATCAATGCCAGTGTCATTGCGACTGGCGTTGGCATTGATTTGGCTAAAAACAATCAAATCGCTTTTAGTACTCAATTGGTCCAGTCAACAACCTCCAGCGAATCCGGTTCTAAAAAAAATGAGCCGGTTACCATCAGTGCTGTAGATTCCAGCATTACCATGGGAGCGCGTCGCCTCATGCTGTCCCTCTCGCTGATACCGGAATGGGCTCATGGCAATACCATTCTCTTGGGTGAAAAGTTGATGCGCAACGATCTTTACCTCTGTATTGATTTTATGACCCGCAACCGCAACATCAGACCCGACAGCGATCTGCTGGTTTGTGTGGGCTCTACCCCCGAAGAGGTATTGTCATCGCAATTGCCTCAAGGATCAAACCTGGGAGCTGGTTTGATGGATATGCTGAGACAAAATGAACGGGTGCTGGGGCTCTATGTTCCTACTACCATAGAGGAGTTTACATATCGCCTTAGTACTCCCGGCATCGAACCAGTAGTCCCTCAGATCAGCCTTATAGAAGAGAGCACCAGCGGTCAGAATTCAGGTGCCAAGGGGATGATGAAAGGAGATTCCAAAGGTAAAAGTAAGATGCCGGTTCTAAAAGGCATGGCTGTCTTCAAGCGGAATAAAATGGTAGGATCTCTTGATGAATATGAAAGCCGGGGCTATCGTTGGCTGAACTCAAGCTCCAAACAAGGCGGCTATTTTATGATCAAGTCACCGTTTAACCCCAATGAAATTGTGGGGTTGGAAGTAATAAGCTTCAGCAGTAAAGTAAAGCCGCAGATAGATGGAGATAATATAAAAATGAATATTGAAGTCAAGGCCGATCTTGGCTTCTATGAGCAAGCCAGCACGGGCGAGCTGCTTACCGACCCGGTGATAAAAAGGTTGGAGCAAGCCGCCAACCTGGAGATAAAACGGCAGATTATTTCTTGTATAGACCAATCGCAAACCCTGGAAAGCGATATTCTGGGCTGGGGTAAAACGATAAGTATTAATCAACCTGAGGAATGGAAACGGCTGCATCCAGACTGGAGCACAATTTATCCATCCGTAGATAGTAAAGTACAGGTGCAAAGCCAAATAAGCCGGTCATTTTTGAGTTCTAAATCATTCCAGTTTCAATAATTAGTCGAGAGAAGGGCTATCATTGTCATCGCTGCTAATTTGCTTCCTGTTGCTGCTAATATCTCTTTTTGCGGTCCTGGAAGTGAGACGCTCGCTTAAAAATAGAGAGTTCAAGGAAATAATAATAGCTTCATTATTTTTATTATTGGGATTGTCCTATGGAATTGATTATGCAATGGATTGGAAGGTGCTTCCCAACCCGAGTTCAGTGATAACTATAGTTAAGCCGGTATCTCAAGCATTCGACAGGTTTTTTGAAGTCAATAAATAATACAGGGGAAATCATCATGGAAAACCGACCCATATCCAGTCAACAATTTGCCGCTATGACTTTTTTATTATTAATCGGAAGCGCGCTGGTTTATATACCGGGAAATGTGGCAGGGCAGAGTGCTTGGATCGCAACCCTGCTTGGATCCATTTTTGGTATGTGGGTACTATATGCCGTCCTCAAATTGCAGGAAATGTTTCCTGGGCAGAGGATTACTCAAATCAGCGTTCAGCTGCTGGGCAGGATCCCTGGCACCATACTAAATATTCTATTTTTCTGGTCTATATTTATCTACACCTCAGGTCTGCTTTATGAAATATTGATACTGTTAAGCGTCATATATCCTGCTATTCCCAACACTGTATTGTCTTTTATCATCATACTTACTGCCGCATATTGCCTTTATCAGGGACTGAATATAATGGGCCGGCTGGGGGAATTGTTTGTATGGATGAGCCTGTTCCTTATCTTCGTTGGATTTGCTATTGCACTGCCTCTGGTAGACCTGGCTAACCTAAAACCAGTAGTGGAGGCCTGGAAACCGCTGGCGGCCGGCGTTTTCTACAGCGCAGATTGGCCTTTCGATATAGTGGTTATCTGGGGTTTATTTCTTCCCCTGGTTTCCGCCATAAAAGAGAACACAAAAAAGATATATGGCTGGTACCTGATCAGTGCCTTTATCCTGGTGGTATTAGACGCCCAAACCCTTTCCATCCTGGGTCGGGATCTGACTGAGAGCTCGCGTTTCCCCCTCTTCGAGATCTACCGTCTGGTCGGGTTCGGAGAGTTCCGTCGTCTGGAACTGTCTTTTCTGGTACTCTGGCTCATATCGGGTATCACACCCATCATAATCCTCTACCAGGGAATGAACTTCATTGTACAGGATATATTTAGCCTAAAAAACTTCAGAGTTCTTATCCTGCCTATTGGTCTATGCCTGGCGATTCTCACCCCGTATATGTTTCCCTCCGACATTCCTTACCTTCTTTTAGGATTCAAGTACATTCCAACCTACACCTTTCCGGTGAATTTCCTCTATCCTACTATAATCCTGGTGGCTGCTATCATTAAGCAAAAGAAATCCCGTTCTAAATCAACTCCAGAATCTGCCCCAAACCGTCCAGAGAGGGCAAGCCTTCCAGAGACAAGACCACACTAGTCGCCCCTAGTTTCTTGATACGAAAGCCATCGGCCTTCTGGTTGAAATCAGCCGGCAGGCTGCGCCCCAGATTGATCTCCACTTCCTTGCCCCGTCGCCGCAGGGACTTTATCTCTTTATCGCGGGCCTTGACCCTTAATGCCGAAACCTTAAGGAAATTGTCTACCGGGACGGGCATCGATCCGAAGCGATCCAGTAATTCGGCTCTTATCTCTTCGATTTCTTCCAGCTCTGCTGCCAGCAACAAGCGGCGATAGATACGGATCTTGGTCCCCGAGTCCGGAATATAGGCATCAGGTATGTAGTAATCTACATCAATATCAAACTGGGTGGAAACCTCTTCCCGCGGCCTATCTCCCTTGAGTTTGGCGGTTTCCTGTTCCAGCAGACGGCAATAGAGGTCAAAACCCACCGCATGAATGAAGCCGTGCTGTTCCGATCCCAGGATATTGCCGGCTCCCCGAATCTCCAGGTCGCGCAGAGCAATCTTCAAGCCAGAACCCAATTCGTTAAATTCGCGAATAGCATTGAGCCGCTTTTGTGCCGTCTCGGTTATCACCTTGTCCGGGCGATAGCAGAGATAAGCATAAGCTACCCGGCTGGAGCGTCCTACCCGGCCGCGCAGTTGGTACAATTGGGCCAGGCCCATTTTGTCAGCCTCGTCCACAATGATGGTATTTACATTTGGCATATCCAGACCCGATTCAATAATAGTAGTACATAAGAAAAGCTGGAAGCGGTTATTCATAAAATCCAGCATGGTGCGGGACAATTCATCTTCCGGCATCCGCCCGTGCCCCACGCCAATTTTTACGCCGGGCAGGAGTTCTTCCAGGCGCGCCTTGACCCGGTGAATATCTTCGATGCGATTATGTACGAAAAAGACCTGCCCGCCTCGCTCTATTTCATGATATACCGCTTGAGACAGGATCTCTTCATTGTACTCCAGCACGTAGGTAGTTATGGGATAACGCTCCGGAGGTGGCGTCTCTATTACCGACAAATCCCGCAGTCCGGTTAATGACATATGTAGACTGCGAGGAATCGGGGTAGCCGATAGGCTGACCACATCTACCAGTTCCTTTAAAGCCTTGATCTTCTCCTTCTGCGCCACCCCAAAGCGGTGCTCCTCATCTACTACTAACAGTCCCAGGTCCTTGAACTGGACATCCACCGACAACAGCCGGTGGGTGCCGATGACGATATCGACCGCTCCTTTTTTCAGATCATTAATGATCCGCTTCTGTTCGGCGCTGGAGCGAAAACGGCTGAGGACCTCGATGCCGGTAGGATAATCCTTGAAACGGTCGGTAAAGGTCTGGAAATGCTGTTCGGCCAGTACCGTGGTAGGCACCAGTATGGCAACCTGTTTGCCATCCATCACCGCCTTGAACACTGCCCGCATGGCAACCTCGGTTTTTCCATAGCCCACGTCACCGCAGATCAAGCGGTCCATCGGGCGGCTGATTTCCATATCGTTCTTGATATCCCGGATGGCCTTCAACTGGTCCGGAGTCTCATCAAAGGGGAAATCCTGCTCGAACTGCCGCTGCCAGGGCGTATCCGGCGAGAAAGTATAGCCTTCCCGCGCCTGCCGTCCGGCATAGAGCACCAGCAGTGTCTCCGCCATCTCTTGTATGGATTCCGACACCTTCTTCTTGGTCCGTTCCCACTCAGTCCCCCCCAGTTTGGAAAGTCGCGGAGATTTGTCCTCCGAGGTGGTGTATTTGTAGAGGTTATCCAACTTTTCAATCGGCAGATAGAGCTTGTCGGTTCCAGCATATTGCAGCAATATGTATTCGCGGGTCACACCATCGCTCTCCACGTGGGTAACCCCTCGGAAGATCCCGATCCCATAACTCTCATGCACCACATAGTCCCCCAGTTTGAGGTCTTCCAGGATAACCCGATCCTGACTCCGTTTGCGGGACCGGGAAGCCTTGGTGCCAGTCTTGCCCCAAATATCCTTTTCCGATACCAGGACCATCTGCAGGGTCTGGCTGATGAACCCCTTCTCGATCACCCGATCAGAAAGTGTCACACCAGCCAGGTGCTTATCATTGAGATCGCTTTTCAGCCGCTCGCGGGCCGCCTTACTCCGGACCGCCACTTCCACCTGATAACCCTTCCCCTGCCATTCAGCGATACGGGAAAAGAGCAGGTCATAGTTACCGTAAAAGCTTTCCATCTCCTGCTGTGAAACATGCTCCATGTGCTCCACCATGACCTGCGGTATATTACCCGGGAAAAACGAGTGATAGATGACCCCGTACCCTTCCAGGGCGGCAACCAGCATCTCCCGGCTGACCAGGGGCAGTTCCCTGATTACCTTCCCTTCCTTGCCCGCTTCCCGCAGCAGCTCCCGGTAACGTTTGGCATTCTGCTCCAAAAGCCGATAAAACTCACGAGGTTCATCAAAAAATACGACCGTATCAGAAGACAGATAATCCAGCAGATGTGAATCCAACGGCTCCCGTGCCAATTCATCAGCCGGAAATATCTTCAGGCTCGCACAGGCCTTTCCCGAGCGCTGGCTATCCACATCGAAAGTTCGGATACTCTCGATTTCATCACCAAAGAAGTCTACCCGGTAAGGATCTCGCTGATTTAATGGAAACACATCTAAAATGCCGCCCCGCATGGCAAACTCACCTGGTCGGCTGATGGTATCGGCCCGAGTGTAACCGCTGTCTGCCAGCAGGCGGATAATTTCATTCACATGTCTTTCTTCGCCGGTTTTTAAAATCAGTGCAGCTGATTTCAGCCTTTCCGGAGACATCATGGCAAAACTGAGTGCTGCCGGGGTGGTGATGATCATCCCGCTTTTCCCGGGATTATCAAGGCATTCCTGCAGGGTAAGCACCCGATTGATCTCCGCTGAAGAATAGTTTTCCTTTACAAATACCAGGTCGCGCCCGGGAAAGGGAAATATCTGATCACGTTCAACAAAACCTTCGAGCTCGCGAACCAGATCATAGGCCTTTTCTTCACTGGGCACCAGGCAAACTATCTTGCCCGAAACCAACTGCAGCAGCTCGAACAAAAAAACTGCCCGGGCCAGACCGGCCATTCCGGTCAGCAGAACATCTTGGTGACCGGCCAGCAACCGGGGTATCTTATCCAGCAGATCGCGATTCAATTAACTATTCCTCCCCATAACCAAAGGTGGACGCCGAAAAATCAGCCCCCACAGGTGATAAAATTAGCCACAGATTAACACAAATGAACACAGATTTTTTCATTCGAATAATGGTTGGGAACCACTAATGGAAGTATGTGCAAATATTTGGTTCCCAACTTGGCAATTGTTATATAACCCGGATATTGTCTATTCTAATTAAACTGTCTGTGTTTATCTATGATGAATTCCTATGCTCCATCCACTTTTAGTTATAGTAATGCTGGGTGGCCATGGTATGGTTGTCGTACATGCCGAGTTCGTTGGCGCAATCCTCGCAAATGCCCTGCAATCCAATCGCACCCTCGGGTCCATCCACCTCAGTATTGTTAAATACCTGCTGGCAGCATTCGCAAATATGGTAGACTTTCATCATGTCCCTGCTCCTTAAGTTTTTGAATATTTTCCCTAAAGGAGCGAGCTAATATACCATGGACACTAATTTCCCCAGGAGAGTCAAAAGAACCGTCCCCTTGACTCTTCCCTTGACTCTTACTTACTGACCGGTTCTATCGTATATCATCATATTGGCTAATTATATTCGTTCATCGCCTTGACTATGCCTTGGTCAGCCCAGTATTCCAGCCGGTCGCCGGCGCCGGCGATCATTGCAGCAACCTGGTCCTTCTCGTCCGGTGAAAAAGTGCCCAAGACCCAGTCTATGGTATCATCGGCTGGTCGCCCGATGCCCAGTCTGAGCCGGCTGAACTCCCGGCTACCCAGTCGTTCGATTATCGAAGTCAGGCCCTTATGGCCTCCGCTGCCGCCCTCCGCGCGCAGGCGCAGACTGCCAACCGCCAGATCCATATCATCGTAGACTACTATAAGGTCGGCAAGATCCACCTTGTACCAGTGGAGCAGAGGCTGGACAGCCTTGCCGCTGAGATTCATGTAGGTCAAGGGCTTGACCAGGAGGATCTTTTGTCCGTTGAGACTGATATGGCCGATCAAGGCATCAAAGCGGCTTTCCTCTTTTTGCACCCCATGCCGCCGTGCCACTTCCTCCAAAACCTTAAAGCCGATATTATGCCGGGTCTCGCTATACTTCTTCCCCGGATTCCCCAAACCAACTATCACTTTCATTATTGACCTCACTAACGAAGCAAAAACAACGTCCCCCTGCTTCCTAGTACCATAATAACCTCGGCCACTAGCCTTGTCCTATGAAAAATAAGGTTTAATGTCTGCGTTAATCTGCGTCTATTATTATCCCTCGAACAGTTTGCTGACGGATAGATCTTCGTGGATGCGCAGGATGGCTTCGCCGATCAGGGGGGCGATGGATAACACCGTCATATTGGGCATTTTCTTGTTTTCACCCAGGGGTATGGTATTGGTGACCACGATCTCCTCCAGAGGAGCCTCGGAAAGGTTCTTGATAGCCGGACCCGAGAATACGGGATGCGTGCAGCAACAATAGACATTGCGGGCGCCTTTTTCTTTCATCACCCGGGCGGCCTGACATACCGTGCCGGCGGTATCGATGATATCATCGATTATGATCACCGATTTGTCCTCGACATCACCGATTACGTTCATTACTTCAGATTTGTTAGGCTCTGGACGACGCTTGTCCACTATGGCCAGTGGTGTACCCAGCTTGGCCGCCAGATCGCGAGCCCGGGTCACGCCCCCCACATCAGGAGAGAGTACTACCGCATTGCGGTTTATGCCCTTGCCCTTGAAATACTCGGCAATGGTAGGCACGCCCGGCAGATGATCCACAGGTATGTCAAAAAACCCTTGTATTTGCGTAGCATGGAGATCCACCGCTACCACGCGGTTAGCTCCAGCCTCCACCAGCAGATTGGAAACCAGTTTGGCGGTAATGGGATCGCGGGCCTTGCTCTTGCGATCCTGCCGGGCATAGCCGTAGTATGGCACTACCGCATTAATACGCGAAGCCGATGCCCGGCGAAAGGCATCGATCATGATGAGAAGCTCCATCAGGTTGTCATTGACCGGTCCACAGGTAGGCTGTACCACAAAGACATCTACGCCGCGCACACTCTCGTCGATAGCACAACCGATCTCGCCATCGGAAAAGCGTCTTACCTTGGCATCGCCCACCGGCATTCCTAAATATTTGGCTATCTCCTCCGCTAAACAGGGATTGGCATTGCCGGTAAATAGCTTCATCCTCCACCTGGAAGCCTTCATCTTATCCCATTCCTCCTATAGTAAAATAGTCAGGGGTATAGATATACATTTATAATCTATTAACTGCTTAAAGCATTTTGGTTTTATAAGCCAAGTAAATATGAACTTCTAGCTGAGATTCTATTATGGCATAAAATTCGGAACATAATGTTTATTTATACCGAGAAAAACTGTTTTTATCCGGGTTCATCTTTGACAAACAACTATTTTCTCCGTCTTAGATGTTTTTGGTCAGCGCGTTCGACCGCCAAGGTATCCGGCGGAACATTACGGCTAATGGTGGAACCGGCTCCGGTTATCGAATTCTGTCCGATGGTCACCGGCGCCACCAGATTGGTGTTGCTGCCGATGAAAACACCGTCTTCCAATATGGTCTGTGACTTCTTCTTGCCATCATAATTGCAGGTTATGGTCCCGGCACCAATGTTGACTTCTCTGCCGATAATGGCATCACCAACATAACTAAGATGCGGTATCTTACTGCCCTCGCCGATCTGGGATTTCTTGATTTCCACGAAATCACCCACCTTTACTCCTGCGGCCAGGTTGGCCTCTGGTCTAAGATAGCTAAAGGGACCAATATTGCATTTATCTCCTACTACCGCCTCTTTAATACGGGAACTCTCCACTATTACCCCATTGCCCACTAGCGAATCGTTGATCCTGGTATTGGGCCCGATCTGGCAATCTGATCCGATAACCGTCTTACCCTCAATCATGGTATTGGGCAAAATAATGGTGTCCGGCCCAATCTCTACGTTGTTGTCGATATAGGTTGAATCGGGGTCGATGATGGTTACTCCGCTTTGCATCAGGACCCGGTTCTTGCGCTGGCGCATGATTTTTTCGGCATAAGCCAGCTGCACCCGGTCATTGATTCCATAGATGTCTTCTTCCGCCTCCAACATTAGCGGCAGAACCTTTTTCCCATCTTTCTTAAGTATTTCCAGGACGTCGGTAAGGTAATACTCCCCCTGAGCATTACTGGTCTTGATTCCAGATAAAGCAGCAAAGGCTGCGCCGGCCTGAAAACAATAGATGCCGGAATTGATCTCTTTGACAATCTTCTGTTCAGGGCTGGCGTCCTTTTCTTCCACAATACATAAAAAACTGCCGTCTTTATCTCGGAGAACCCGGCCATAGCCATAGGGATGCTCAAATTTACAGGTTAACACAGTGGCTGCCGCCTGTTCGCGGGTATGAAAATCGATGATCTGGCTCAGGATCTCCTGACGCAGGAGGGGGGTGTCACCTGCCAGTACCAGCAGGGTATCCCCGGGATTGATAAGATCTTGGGCCTGCATCAGGGCATGTCCGGTGCCCAACTGCTCTTCCTGTACCACATAATTCAGCTCTAATCCGGCCAGGGTCTCGGTCACCTGCTCCCGGCCATGTCCTACCACCAGGGTAATATGCTGAACTCCTGCTGCCTTGACTGCTTCGACGATATATTGCACTACGGGTTTTCCTGCCACCCGGTGCAAGACCTTGGGCAGTTCGGAGCGCATGCGCACTCCTTTACCGGCCGCCAGTATAACGGCTGAACAATCCATTATAAAAAAACACCGCTTTCTCAAAAAATAGATGATAATAGCACATACCCATAAAACCCAGGCAGGGTTAAAAAGTACATGCCTTTCTCGTAGAGATTATAATACTACTATATTATATAACTTCGACAATTGCTTCAAAAAAATCTGCCCGCACCTCAGGGCTGATTTTTTGAGCGCGTAAGTAAAAACGAAAAATATCGGGGGCACTTGGCCTTGCCGATATCATCCGGGTTAACCTATGTGGTTGTATCTCATAACCTTACATCAGCCAGATAACGATGCGCCAGCTCCAGATCACTGGGCTTGTCCACGTCTACACCCACCTCGGCAAAGGGGGATATAATCGCCCGCGCCCGGATGCCGATGATTTCAAAGAAGCGTTTCTCCACCGCCTGGATACTGAGGCGGCGGGTGATGAACTTCCAGACCAGAACCGGTCCAAAAAGCCTGGCCATCGCCAGTGGATTCTTTCTTCGTTCCACCAGCTTCCTGGCCATATCCATACCCTGATCAATAACGGAACTGGATATGACAAAAAGGTTGCCGCCCGTAAATATACCGTCCTTCAGTCGGGCATACGTCCGTCTGACCCCGGGATACTTGGCCTCATTTACCTCCTTACTGGTCAGGGGATAGACAAATTCCGCCCCCATCGCTTCCGCGCGGTCGATGAAATCGTCAATAGCCTCGGTGGTAATAAACGGTATATCCGAAGGCAGTATCAATAAGCTTTCACTGATCCCCATGCCTTTCAGCAGCTCCACGCCATGGGCAAAGCTGTCGACTGCGTTATCGCCGCCGCCGACCAGGTATAGATTCTCTTCCTTGACAAAAATGCTCTTCAGGGACTCCACCGGTCCGCATATTACTATTCGATTGATGTGGGTAGATTTCCGCAAAGCTTTATATACGTAGTAGATCATCGGATAATTGCCGATGATTATTAGTGCTTCATTATCGTAAGGGGCAATTTTTTTAAGTTCACCGCTGCTCTGACCACCGGCTAGAATAATAGCATCATACTGCATTGGTCAACCTCCGCTTAGTAATGGGACCCCATCCTATCCTATGTCCCAGGCGGGGACTCCTGCCCATGCAGGCATCTTTCAGCTATTTGGGCAGTTGAAAGCCATCCTTCTTGATCGATTCGATCATGCTCTGTTCAGCATTCTCGATATGCTCCTGCGCCAGCTGCCGTGCCAGGGAAACATCCCGGCTGTGAATAGCCTCCACGATAGCCCGGTGTTCCTCCAGCGACAGTTTCATGCGGCCAGGATAGGCCAGGGAAGTCGCTCTAAATCTTTGGATCTGTTCGCGCAGGTTATTTATAATGCCCTTTAAGCGCTCGTTGCGGCTAGCCTTGTAAATGGACTCGTGGAAGAGGGTGTCTACCTCCACCAGACGTTCCATATCACTCCGGGCAATGGCATCAGCTTTTTCCACCAGGTGCCGTTCCAGGTCTTCCATTTCTTCATCGGTAATGCGTTCCGCCGCCAGGCCAGCCGCCAGGCCCTCCAAGGCAACCCGGATTTCGAAAATGTCAGCGATATCTTTGAAGGTCATGTCAGCTACAAACGCACCCTTGCGAGGAACCATAACAATAAAACCTTCCAGTTCCAGCTCCCGCAGGGCCTCCCGGATCGGGGTACGGGATACTCCCAACTCCTCGGCCAGTTGGATCTCCATTAAACGCTCCCGGGGTTTCAAGGTTCCGCTGATGATCGCCTCCCGGATTGCCTCCAGTACCAATTCGCGCAGCGGCTTGTAAGATTCCAGGTTCACCGGTAATAATCTCTTTGATTCCATTAATACAATCACCTCTTTAATAAGATGAAACCAGGAAAACCTCCCGGTAATCCTTTTTAAGTACCCGAACTGCCTCTTCGGCGGCAGATCTTGCTGCAAATATACCGAATACAGTTGGCCCGCTGCCAGACATCAGCGCATGGGCAGCTCCCAGCTGCTGCAGTCGTTGCTTCAATTGGCCGATCTCCGGTTTACGGCCCAGGCTGACTGATTCCAGGACATTGACCATATGACCGGCGATCTCCCTATCATCTCCGAACGACCAGGCCTTGACAAAGGAAGCGGTAGCCGGACGCCCCTCCACCCGCTCCATGCTGAAGTCCTGGTAGACTTCAGCAGTAGACATCTGAAAAGCGGGTTTCACCAATACTATGTTATGTATAACCCTCGGAGGCAAGGGAGTCATTATTTCTCCGCGACCCCGAGCCAAAGCAGTAGCTCCAGTTACGCCATAACAGCTGTCCGGTTTCTTTTTAATCGGCATACCCAGCATGCAAAAGGGCACATCTGACCCGAGGGTTGCCGCCATTTCCAACAGAGTCTCCGCACTCAGATGCCAGTCCAGAAGATGATCCAATCCCAGCAATACAGCTGCGGCATCGGTGCTGCCCCCGGCGAGGCCTGCGCCAACAGGTATATTCTTCTCTATAAATATGCCAATTCCTTCTCCTTGCCCATATTTTCCCATAGCCATTGCTGCCGCGCGATAGGCCAGGTTGCTTTGGTCATGGGGGAGCTCAGAACTGTTGGTATCCAACATGATGCCTTGTTGGTGCGGGAATAAATGAATCCGGTCCACCAACGAGATCTGGTGCATGACCGTTTCCAGTTCGTGATAGCCGTCTGCCCGCTTACCCAAAATGTCCAGGGTAAGGTTAACCTTGGCAGCCGCTTCGACAATGATTTCCCTGTCCATAATATGTCTCCATGGTTTTCCTTATTATAGCACCAGTATGAAAGCAAGCAAATGAAATCAGGGGAGTTCGTTCTCCGGGCATGGAGACGGTTCCCTGTAGGAGCGCCAGGCTCCCGCCTGGCTGCCAGGCGGGAGCCTGGCGCTCCAAGATGGTCTTTCATCGTCAGCGTTGCCCAGATTGATAAAGCTAATACTTTTTCAGTGGTCTCGAACCGTCCCCTGCCCTAGACTCAGTTTTAATGTCGGGTTATTCTGACCTGCATGCCCCGCGGCAGCAGTTTCAGACACTTTAGACTCACCTTGGCCTCCTGGGGGCTGGATAATGACAGGCCCTTATCCGAGGAAGAAACCATACATAGCGGCGGGAACAATACGCACCACCAGTTCTTACCCTGCCCCTCGCCCAGGACCACCCTTACGGCCTGGTACTCGCCCTGGGGCAGTACGATATTGCCGTAACTCTTGGCCGGAAATTCGAATTCCCCAATATGTACCTGTACCGGATAGCGGTAGCCGCGCGCGGCCAGGACCGATTCGGCTTCCGCCTTGATCTTGTCCTGTTCCTGCCAGGCCAACTGCCGGGCTTCGCCGGCATTTTCCACTTTTCTGAAGTCGCGCCGCATCATGGCTACAATATGATCTTTCACCTCAAGTTTGACGGCCTGATCCTGCGGATCATCGCTGTTGGCGATGACATGCAGCCGCAGCACATCTTGGCTAAGAGGCACATCTTTTTGATTCAACAAATAAGTCCCGCCGAAAACCAGCAGGAAAATGACCGGCAATGACAAAATGAATCGCCGCAATGCTCCCGCCCCCTCTCTACCAGAGATTGTTGACGAAAAGCCTGTTTTTAAACATGGGATGGTATTTATTGGCTTTCGTAAATAGTTTTTACCTCAGCTAAACCCTGCACAAGGTTCGATCCGCTGCCCTGGACAAATCCAGGTTTGAACACTTGGTGCAAATGTATTATAAATAAATCATAGGAGAGAATAAGGCCCCATCACGCCCTTCTTGCCAACCACACCCCATGGGCTATGGACAACAAACCAGGTAGTGTTTTTATTGGTTATCTGAAAGGAGTATTTGAAATGCCAGTATGTACATTGGAACACCGTGCAATTTACTATCAGACCGCGGGCCCAGCCCAAGCTGCTGCCACCTTGCTTTTTATCCATGGCAGCGGAGCGAGCAGTGCGAGCTGGCGGGAACAGATGGCTGATCTGACCTCGGACATCCTCGGTATAGCAATTGATTTACCAGGTCATGGCCTCTCCCCCGGACCAGCCTTAAGCCGGGTTGCCGACCTGGCGGCAGTAGTAATTGATCTTCTCAAGCAGCTTGCTCCCCCCCGGCCGCTGTTTATTGCCGGACATTCTCTGGGAGCGGCAGTAGCTTTGCAGGCTGCCTGCCTGGAGAAGGATCAGATAGATGCTTTGATACTGCTGGGAGGGGGTGCGCGAATGCGGGTACTGCCTGCCTTTCTAGAAGGGCTGGCCGCCGGCAAGGCAGACCCCGGCTTTTTCCGGCTGGCCTTTGCACCTTCCGCCGACCCGGCTGTGGTGGAGAGTGAACTCCATTACTTCGCCGAGGTATCAGCCAATCTGCTCTTCCACGACTTTACCGCGTGCAATGAGTTCGATATAACTGACGATCTGCCGCTTATTGAATTACCGGTCCTGGTGATGGTCGGTGACAATGACCGCTTGACTCCACCGAAAAATTCGGCATTACTTCGAGAAAAGCTGCCCCGGGCTGATATGGTGATCATTCCTGATGCCGGTCATTTTGCCATGCTGGAAAAGCCCGGTCAGGTAAACCAGGCTATCCACCACTTCCTGAGAAATTCAATGCTCAGACTTGATTGATCAGTTCTATGAATCCTCAAAGCTCAACACGGTAGCGATAAATCAGGATACTAATAAACATAACCAAACTGGCGACAACAAAATATATCGCACTGTTAACTCCCATAAACAAGACAGCTTGTTGCAGGCTTGACTGTATGTTGGGTCCTATTATATTGAACGATGATGAAGTATTAATAAATGATCTGGGTATTTCCATCAGCCACCCGCCTAAAAACAGGGTTACCAGAAATACTAACAGAGTGATCATACCATTGAACCGTGTAAACAGTTTGCCGATAAATTGGCTTAAGAAACTCACGGAGATAAGATAGAACAACCAGGTTAAACTTAAGAGGTACGCCATGGCGATTCCTGGTATGAATTTTATCAGTGTCACTTCACTGCCCGTCATGGAATTTATCGAGCTTACTATTTCAGGTAAGTGCGGCTGGACCCAGAAGACGGCCGAAGCGATCACTACCAGCGTCCCCAGCAAATACTGACTTATCAATGCAGCAAGTTTAGCACCCAGGATCATTTCCCCGCTTACGGGCAGCGACATGATCAGGTAAATAGTATTAGTGCTCCATTCCCTGCCTAGAAGTTTAAAGGATGCAACGAAGGGCAGAAACCCTGCCAATCCCATCAACAAGAATATAGGGAAAATAAGCAGGTTACGGGCATCTACCCCAGACTTGCAATACATGGCCAGGCAGATCAATACCGCCGTCGCCACTACAATAACAATCTCGGGACGCAGTTCGCGCATCTCCTTGTTATACAAAGCGGAAAACCGCTGCCAGGCACTAGTTTGCATTTCTGAACGCCTCCTTCATGATGTCTACCAGCGACATGCCGCGATCCTCTCTGAGCTGCTCAGCCTCTCCTTGCAGGCGCACCTGGCCCCGGTCCAGGAAGATCACCTCATCGACCAGGCTTTCCACCTCGGCGATCTCATGGGTGGAGATTATGATGCTCTGCTCCCCCTCCCGAAAATCCCGGATCAGGGTCTGAATGATCTGTTCGCGGGTCAGGATATCTATTCCCGACAGGGGTTCGTCAAGCAACAGATATTTGGAGCGGCGGGCAGTACACAGCAAAAGCTTGGTCTTGGCACGCTGGCCTTTCGATATCTTGCCCAGCTTCATCTCCTCGTCCAGATTGAGAAAACTCAAGAGTTCCCGGTAACGTTCCTGGTCCCAGTCTCCATAAAAACTGCTGACAAAGGATGCTGCCTGCCGGATATTCATCCAGGGATAGAGGTGGTCGATCTCCGGCAGATAGGCGATCTGGACCTTGCTGTAGAACGGATCTCTCCCGTCTATTATCACTTCTCCCCGATCCGGCCGATTCAATCCGCTGATCAGTTTCAGGCTGGTTGATTTGCCCGCTCCATTCGGGCCGAACAGACCGGTGATCTTGCCGGTGGCAAAGGTAACATCCACTGCATCCAACGCCACCGTCCGGCCAAAACTCTTGGATACCCCCTTAAATTCTATCATCGCTTGCCGCCTCCTTTTTAACACCCTGCATCTGCTCCAGACGATCCCGGACCTCTTTATCATTAAAGCCCAGCGACCTCATCTCGATTATGCAGGAGCCCAACACTGCGCTGGCCATTTCGTCGCGGATCGACTCCAACTGCTCGGGATGGATACTGACAAAGGTGCCCTGTCCCCGCAGGGTTTCGACCAGGTTCAGGTTTTCCAGCTCCCGATAGGCGCGCTGAACCGTATTGGGATTGGTCTTGCTCATTTCCGCATATTCCCGCTGGGATGGGATCTTGTCCCCTTGCCGCAGCTCGCCGCGGATCATCATCTTCTTGAAGTTGTCAATGATCTGCTGATAAATAGGACGAGCAGGATCGAAATCCATGGCATCACCTCCTGAGTAAACCTATACAATTAGTGCACTAGCATCCTAGTGCACTAATTGTATAATCTCAGTTTTCTTCTGTCAAGCTCCTGGTTAAATTATTGTTTTCCCAAACTGGAACTTAGCAGGAAATAGGTAGCGCGTGGTAGAACTAATAGATACCCACCACACGATTGCATGTCAATCAGGAATCATGCCGATAAGGGGGCTTTTCATGACTGATTATGATGTAGTAGTCATCGGAGCTGGTAACGGCGGGCTAACCGCGGCAGCTACTCTCGCCCAAAAGGGTTTCAAGGTACTGTTACTGGAGAAACACAACATCCCGGGCGGCTGCGCCACCAGCTTTTGCCGGGGCCGCTTTGAATTCGAGGTAGCCCTGCATCAACTGAGCGGTCTGGGTACCCGGGAAAAACCCGGCCCTTTATTGAATACTCTGGATGAGCTGAAGGTGGGGCAGGATCTGAAATGGGTAGAAATGCAGAATCTTTACCGGGTGATCCTGCCCGGTGAACTCTATCTTACCCTGCCGGCCAACCGGGAAGGCTGTATCGCTGCATTGCAAGACCGTTTTCCGGCCGAGAAAGATGGGATTTCCGCCTATTTTGATCTGGTTTACAGCTTCTTTTACGAGTTGATGCGGGCCTTCTATATGAAAGATCCCGAGATAACTGCTGAAAAGTATCCCCTCTATTTCAAGTATGCCTTGAAAAACACCGCGGAAGTTCTGGACGAATTCCTGCACGATCCCCTGTTAAAGCTGGCAATATCCGTTTACTGGTGCTATATGGGCCTGCCCCCCAGCCGCTTGAGCTTTACGGATATGGCGGCCTTGCTGTTCTCATATCTGGAGTTCAAGCCCTTTCATCTGCTGGGTGGTTCACAGGCCATGTCAGCCGCCCTGCTGGATCAGTTCCTGCAGAACGGCGGCACGGTCCGTTTCAATTGTGCCGCCCGGAGCCTGGAGCTTACGGACGGCCGGGTCACCGGCGTCTACACCCAGGATGGTGTGCTGGTCAAGGCCCGAGCGGTGGTCTCCAACGCTTCCAGTCTGGACACCTATATGGAGTTTATGGATCCAGTCTCCGTTAACCCCGCTAAACTCCACGAACTTCAGGGCAGCACGGTAGGCCCTTCATCATTCACCATCTATGTCGGTCTGGACTGCGACCCGGCCAAGCTGGGCATCAGTGAAGCCACCAACTTCATCTGCACGGGCACCGATATGGATCACGCCTTTGCCCGCTGCCGGCAGTTGGACACCGGTAACGACATGCTGCTGGTAACCTGTTACGACCTGGTGGATCCTTCCTTTTCTCCGTCAGGCTGTTCACAGGTGGTGATCGTTGATCTCAAGTATGCGGAGCCCTGGGAGACGGTCCCGCCCCAGCAGTATTACTAGACCAAGTCCGATTGCGCCGAGACACTGCTGAAACGAGTGGAAGCGCTCTACCCCGGCTTCCGGGAACACATAGAAGAAATCGAGGTGGCCACGCCGATCACCCATATGCGCTACCTGGGCCATCCGGGCGGCGCCATTTATGGTTTTGATCAATACGCCAAAGATTCCTCCCTCTTTTTATCGCATCGCCCACCGGTAAAGGGTTTGTATCTGGCCGGGGCCTGGGCGGGCAGCGGCGGCTTCCAGCCTACACTCAATTCGGGAGTCCAGGCGGCCCGGGCTGTAATTCGGGAATGGGGGAGGATGGAAAGATGAGCGACTTCAGAACTAATCTGCCCGGTTATCAGGAAATTAAGCAGGAAATCGAGGCCTGCCGCAAATACGGCATCGGCTATAGCACGGACCGGGGCAAGACCGCACGGCTGGTTGAGCGCCTCCATCCCCGCCGCCTCAAGCTGCGGGTCTCCGAGATAATAACCAAGACCCCCACTGCCGACACCTTTCGTCTGGTGGCGCGGGATGGATATCTGCCTCCGTTTCAGGCCGGCCAGTATATCAATCTTTTTCTAAGTATAAACGGCATCAAAACCAGCCGTCCCTATACCATATCCTCTTCCCCTCGTCAGACCGCCTATTACGATATCACAGTGCGGCGGGTGCAGGATGGTCTGGTCTCCAACTATCTGTTGGATAATGTTCTATCCGGCCATGAACTGGAGAGCAGCGGCCCGGCCGGCAATTTCTATCATAATCCTCTGTTCCACGGCAAGACCCAACTGCTCCTGGCCGGGGGCAGCGGCATAACTCCTTTTATGAGCATGATCCGTGAAGTGACTGATGCCGGTCTCGACCGCAACATCTATCTGATTTACGGCAACCGCCTCTCCAGCGATATCATCTTCCATGCCGAACTTTGGGAACGTTCGCTGCGGCACTTCAATTTTCACTATCATCCGGTGGTGGAGCAGCCGGAGAAACACTACCACGGCAGGGTCGGCATCATCAATATCGATATGCTGCAAGAGATCCTGGCGGGAGAAATGATGGATTCCATCATGGTATGCGGGCCGCAGGCCATGTACGATGCTCTGCTGCCGCATCTCTGGCGTCTGGGCGTTCCCGAACGCCGGATCCGCCATGAACTTTTCGCAGTTCCGGCCGATATCACCCAACAAGCGGGCTGGCCTGCCGAAATCGGGCGGGATAGGCAATTCAGTATAGATATCAATGGTCGGCAAACCATTACCGCCCAAGCCGGAGAATCAGTACTCACCGCCCTGGAAAATGCCGGCATTATGGTTCCGGTATTATGCCGTTCGGGCGAATGCAGCCAGTGCCGGCTGCAGCTGCTCTCCGGCCAGGTCTATCAACCGGCTGGTGTCCTCCTGCGGGAAAGTGACAGAAGATATGGCTATATCCATTCCTGCCGGGCATACCCCCTCAGTGATCTGGCGATACGGCTGTAATAGCCCTAGCTCCCTGGAGTTTTCCTTGGGGGGAAAGCCAGTAAGGCCACTAAAAAAAACGCGATGGCAGATAGCATCAGAGGTACCAGGTAGGCAGGTATGACCCTTAGGCAGCAAAGATGCTCGGTATACGCTCAGTCTTCCAATACAAACTCCCACTGACACATCACCCCGGGAATCCGGGGATCCGGATGGGCATGTTCGCAGCTTACCTGGAACTTCGGATTAATGGTACGGGCCAGGGCAGTGTAGAGTCTGGGCGATCCAAGCTTGCAGGGCAGCAGTTCCAGCCCCTTGCTGTCACGATAGGTTCCCATGGGGCATTTGTTTACTTCCATGGTCAGACGTCGATCCGTTAGCTCCTTGATTTGCCAGTCAAAACCGGCGGGGGCCCACTGGGGTGCCGTATACTTCAGAGCAATGGCCAGGGCCTGGACATCATCATCAAGATTGAGCAGGGTTTTCAGGCGGCCGGCCTGGGTCTGGACCAACTGCTCCCAGACCTCCATATCCAGCTTCCCGGCCTGTTCAAAGCCAATGTCCCGTTCGGCATAGACCATCCAATAGCTCTGATTGCTCCAGTAGTTCTTAACCCACATATTAACCATTTCCACCAGGGTTTCTTTGGAAAGCTTCATCAGCTCGGCTTTCATTTCTTCCCAGCTGACTCTTCCCGGACTTTGCTTCATGAGCGGACCCATCATCTAACCTCCCAGTTCTAAACCTGTTTATACGCTGGCCCATACGCCTCTGCATGGCATCATAATTATCATTGGCTCAAGCATAATTGCGCCCTCAATTACCTGCCATATTCTGGCTGCAAAACACCTATGAAGCTGCATGAAGTATATGGGTAATTTGGCGGCACCCAAAAAAATTGGGGCAAGGTGATATTGTGGGGGGGATTTTTTTATAATTCTCTCTCGGTCGTATGTACGACCGAACTACTATTATATTATAATGTAACCAATCTTTAGTAAAGGAGTTTTTAAAATCCAACCACAAAAACATAGCTGAACTCTGCAAGCAATACCATTATCCCATCACTGCGCCGCTCATAGTTCCTTGAAACCATTCAAAGTTGACAAGCCGAGAATGGTTTAACGTTTGAGTTAGTGTAAATATTTCAAAAATGAACATACCAAAGAAGTCCGTTTTAATTTTAACAAACACCGGAGGTTTAATCGTGGAAGGTACTTATAATGAACGTAAACTGAATATTTTGAAGGCCGCCAAGCGGGTGGCAGCGGAACAGGGATTTCATAAAATGACCTTCCGGGAAGTGGCAGCCGAAGCTGGTATCAGCCCGGGAACATTGTACTACTACTACAATTCCAGAAATCTGTTGCTGTATGACATACTGGACTACAGCCAGAGTCAGTTGTCTCATATGGCGGAAGAAATGCAGAGCACTCCATGGCAAAAGGCTGAAGTCATCAACCGCTTTACTCAAATGCTGAAGCAGCAGGTCAAGGATATCAACGGAAACAAGATGTTTTTGCACCTTCTCCATGAATCTTCGGCCGGAGACAATGAACTGGCAGAAAAGATAAAGGACAAATATGATTCCTGGCTGGACAGTTTCGAGAAAATGGTGCAAATATATTTTGGAATTGCCCCAGGCCCATTAAGCCGTTCTATAGCTATTATGCTCAATGCCATGATCGATGGTCTGGGTGTCGCACAATATATCGGCATTGACACCGTCGATCTCCCTGAAATCCAGGCATTCTTGCGGATCTTTTTAAATGCCGATGCAGCGAATTTTGCTTCAATGGTCAAGGAGGTTTTGAACCAGAATCAGATTAATGGTGCTGAAACAGTATAGGATATCCCGAGGGAAATTGCCCGGCATTCAGGCGGGCGCAAAGAAAAAGCCTCCCCCTGCGGCGGGGAGGCAAAAATTTGGGAGGTTCTGGGGGACCTATCATGCGGAACAGGGAATCCGATTGGTCGGACGCCAGATTTTCATCTGTTCGGCTTCCTTGATCAATTGATCCCTAAAATCCGGATGAGCAATACTTATCAGGGCTTCTGCCCGTTCCCAAATGGACAAGGCCTTAACATTCACCTTGCCATACTCGGTGACCACCCAGTGCACCATGGTGCGGGGCACCGTTACCACCCCGCCCGGGGTCAGCAGCGGCCGGATGCGGGAGTGCAGGTTATCTTCCTTGTCCTTGAAGGTAGAGGAAAAGGCCAGGAAACTCATGCCCTCGCGCGATTCATAAGCGCCGATAACGAAGTCCAGCTGTCCGCCGGTGCCGGAGATCTGGCGCAGTCCCTTGGACTCAGAACAAACCTGGCTAAATAAATCTATCTCCAGAATGTTATTGATCGATACCATGCGGTCATTGGCCCGTACCCGGGCCGGATCATTGGTGTACACCACCGGGCAGGAGGCCAGCCGGGGGTTATCATGCAGGAAATCATAGGTGGACTGTTGCCCCAGACAGAAGGTATACGTTGATTTGTAACGATCCGAGGCCTTCTTGGCATTGGTTATCTTGCCCGCCTCGTACATGGCCACATAGGCATCACAAAACATCTCGCTCTGAACACCCAGATCCTTTAGATCGGAATTGGCCAACATCATACCGATAGTGTTGGGCAGTGCCCCGATACCCAGTTGGATGCAGGAGCCATCCCGAATCTCCTCCACAATCAACTCAGCGATCCTTTTCTCGGCCTCATTGGGCGCGGGAGAAGGAGGGGTAGCGAATATCGAGGTATTCGATCCCTCTATGATATAATCTACTTCATCTATCGGTATGCCTTCCTCGTGTCCGCCCAAACACCGGGGCATGCTGGTGTTTACCTCTACAATACGGATTTGGGCGGTGCTTCCCATGGCATAGTTATGTGAATTGGCCAGACCGAAATTGAAGACTCCGCCCCGGTCCATTGGTGTGGTTTGGGCCACCCAGATATCCGCCCAGCGGTGCTGAAACGAGGGTAGAGTTGCCACGCTATTGGCCTCATGATAGTTAAAGGGATAATGTATGCAGAGCCCAAAATCGCTCATCTTGCGGTCGACGGCCGTACAGTACCAGCTGCCATAGGTAAAGGACTTGTGCATCGGATCGTTCTTCACAACTTCCGGCACAGGCAACACGCTGCCTGTTGCTCTTATCGTCACATCAATCAGGTCATCATCTCCGCCTCTCGCCCCCAGGGACCGATCAAAATCCACCGGCTTGGTGGCAAACTGGCCGTATTCGATTACCATCCCCGATTTGACCAGTCGGGCCGCTTGTTCAGCACTGATCAGTTTTGATCTGTATTCGTCCATATAAGTGCTCATTTACCTTACCCTTCCTTTCTATACCTTGCTTTTCTAGGTCCCCCTTTGCACTCTCTATAAAGCAAGTACCGTGCCAGGCTTCCAAATCCCGAAATACCGGGCTTGCATGTAAATGGCATGTTGCATTTTATCTACATAATTTCCGACCCCGGTGCTGCAAATAACCGAATTGCCCAGGAATATTTTTGGTTATCCAGCTGTTTTTCTCTATTCATTAATCCAACACAAAAATACCCTGCACTGCGAAACCCCCAAAAATAAGCAATCCCCCCCGCCTCAGGCGAAAGGGATTGAACCCTGATTAATATGTGCCATGTCGTGTTGCGTTTTCGCTACATTTTGAACCTAGTTCCCTGCCATGTAAAGGTTTTCTTGACCTACTGCTCCAGGAGTCCGAATTTTTTCATCTTGGCATATAATGAAGTCCGGTGTATGCCAAGTATCTCAGCGGCCCGGTTGCGATTCCAGCGTACCGATTGCAGGATCCCAATAATATAATCCCGCTCGGCCGTATCCAGGTAGGCTTGCAGCCCTCCCCCATCGGTGTCCTGGTTTACACCCTTGCGTCCTACCGACTCGGAGGGGAGGTGATTAGTCTTAATGATATCGGACCCGGCGTTGAGACAGGCCCGCTGAATCACATTCCGCAGTTCACGGACATTTCCCGGCCAATCATACCGGGAGAATATTTGCAGAACCTTGCGGTCGATGCCGGCCACCGCCGTGCCCAATTCATAATTGCAATTGTCGATAAAGTGCTCGCAGAGCAGGGGGATATCCTCCAAGCGCTCGCGCAGTGGCGGTATCATCAGGATAAAGGCATTGATCCGGTAAAAGAGATCCTGCCGGAAAAGCTTCTTCTCCACCAGTTCATTTAGATGAGCACTGGTTGCGCTGATCACCCGCACATCCACCAGGTTGACATCGGTGCCGCCCACACGGTCGACCTCACCTTCCTGTAAGACCCGCAGCAGTTTGGCCTGGATGTTGCTGGGCAGCTCATTGATCTCATCCAGGAGGATGGTACCGCCATGAGCCAGTTCAAATTTACCGGCCCGACCGCCCTTACGGGCCCCGGTAAAAGCGCCCTCCTCGTAACCAAACAATTCCGACTCGCTTAGATTATCGGGGATGGTTGCACAATTGACTCTTATAAAAGGACGGTCACGGCGCGGGCTGGATTGGTGGATGGCATGGGCAAATAGCTCCTTGCCGGTTCCGGTTTCCCCCACGATGAGCACCGGCGCCCGGTTCCGTGCCATGCGCTGGGCATTGGTCTTGGCCACTGATAAGGAGGCGCTGGTTCCGACAATAGCATCGAACGAGTAACGCGCTCCAGAAAGCTTGCGCACCTGCGATTTATAGTATTCCAGTTCACTATCCATGTTCTTCAGCCGCCGGGCAAAACGCTTGGCCTCATCCATGTAACGGAAAACGCTGACCGCAGCTGCACCGATAATGCGCCCATCGGATACGATAGGCACCCGGGTCACCCAGACTGTCTCCTTGCCCGCTTCCCAGAGTTCAGCAAAAATCGGCTTGCCGGTAGTCAGAACCTCAATCATCCGGCTCTTGGGAAAGACCTCCAGGACATGTTTGCCGGTTACCTCGTCGGGATCTACCCCGGCCACCTCAGCATAGTTTTCAGTTATTACAGCTATATGGCCCTTCTCATCAATTATCAGAGCACCATCGAAGCCGTTGAATACGGTCCCGATGATCTTCAGGGTTCGGGCCGGCAGATTGCTCAAACGTATCATCTTCGCCCCTCCGCGATTGGGTTAATCCCCACTCCATCTTGCCCTTGATAACCTGCGTCTCCGCCAGAACATTCTGGCAGACCCTCCAGTCGAGCTTAATATTGGCTCGGACCGCAAGCGCCAATTGCAGTTTGCCCGTTCTTCAATCACCGCTTCTATTTGCTTTCCAGTCTGTAAGATGTCCAAAATAAGGATTCTATACGCAGCTTAAAACTTCCTGCCGCTGCAATTGTCAAAAAATTACCGCAGGTCGGTCAGGACAATGGGGGATCATAGACGGGGAACTCCATGCGGAAGGTAGCACCGCCCCAGGCATTGCTGCAGTAGGATATATTGCCGCCCATCCGGGAAACGATAGATTTTACGATGGAAAGTCCCAGACCCATGCCCAGGCCCAGGCCCTCGCCTCCCTGGCGGGTGCTGTAAAAAGGATCCCATACCTTGTTTCTGATGTCCGGGCTGATGCCGGGTCCGTTGTCAGCGATCTCCATGATCACGTCGTTTTCTTCCCTTCGGGTGTGGCAGGAAATCTTTTTATCTGTGATCTGATGCTCATCCAAAGCATACATTGCATTGACCATCAGGTTAATAACTACCTCTTCCAGGATCTGTTCCAGGCCCCAAACCAGCGGCAAGTCCCTGGCCAGATCCATCTCCAGCCCTATCCCATGCGCGTTTAGTTGGCTACCAAGTATCTTCATGGCTTCAGTGACGGTATAGTTGATATCGGTGGCAGTATAAACCTTGTCTTCCACCGAGTTGGCCAGATTGCTCATATGGCGGACAATATCGTTGATCCTTTCCGCCTGCTGCGAGATCTTGCCCAGGGCATCCAGAGCATCTTCCAGCTCAATGTACGCTTCTATCTCATAACGGTAGATGATGCCGTCAGCCAGCACTTTGATAGCATTCAGGGGCTGAGATATCTCGTGTACGACCCCGGCGGATATTGCACTGATAGTGGTCATTTTCATAGCCTGGGATTCATAGCGCAGCGCCTTTTCATGCTCCTCCTGATAGCGGATCTCATCACTCAGGTCGTTTATTACCATCAACACCCGGTATTTCTCCTCTATAGGCACGATATTAAGGTAGATCCATACCGGCAGGACTTCCCCATCCTTGCGCCGGGCCAAACCGCGGCGGATGCTGCTGCCTTTGCACCAGGCCTGATTGATATCTTCCTTAATTATCTTGACCACCGGCCCGGATTCACTGTCGTCGAGTTGGGTGAAATCCAGTTCTTTAAGCTCATCCAGGGTGTATCCGTATAGTCTCTGGGCGGCCGGATTGGCCTCCAGGACAGTGAAGTGATCTATATCCAGCAATAGGGCAGCATTATTGGTAGCGGTGAAGATCCCACGATACAGGGCCATAGAACTGATCAGCGCCTGTTCGGCTTTCCTGCGGTCGCTGATATCTTCGACCGCGAGCAGGGCAGCTGGCTGCCCGTCAAATTCGATTACATCAGCACTCACTTTCAGCAGCCACTCCTTCCCCCCGGGGGTACGGTGGATCAGCTCCCGGCCGCGGCTGCTCCCATTCGTCTCCAGATCCCTGAATAATTGTTCCATGGTGGATCGAGTGGGCCACTCACCCACCTCAGATAACAATTGTCCGATGATTCCGACTCGACGGTAGCCGGAGCGCTGTTCAAAGGCTTCGTTGACCTCCAGCAAGCGCCGGTTATCTAAAGAAACGATAGCCATTGATACCGGATTGTCATAGAAAACCTTGGAGAAATTCTCTTCTGATTGCATGAGGGCCTGTTCGGCCTGCTTGACCTCTACCATCTTCCATAGGGAATCAATCAATTGTTTGAGTTCCCGGGCATCCAAGTCAGTATATTCCTCCGCTTTGTTGCCCACTCCCACCACCGCCACGATCTTGCCCTCGCTGAAAACCGGCAAGGTCATAAACCGATACAGCTCAACGTGTCCGGACGGATAACCCTTTTTATATCTATTGTCCTGCTGATAATCGTTTATGATGATTACTTGGCGTTGACGTACCGCTTCCCCCCACAACCCGGTTTGTTCCAAGATATATTCCATGGGCGGATTGTCGATGGCGCACTCCTCCATCGCTGTTTCTGACCAGGCATAGAATCGAAAAAGCTCCTCTTCTTCATTGTAGAAACTGATATAACCCAGGTGACTCTCCGAGAAAGCTACTATCTCATCCAGTACGTAATCCAGGATATCCCGGTAACATGCAAAGCTCTGCTGCGAGATCTTCACCAGGCTGCGCAGGCGTTTATCCTCGGCTTTGGCGGCGGCTTCGTTTTTCTTGCGTTCGCTTATATCCTGGGAAATGCCGATAATACGATAGATATTACCCTTTTCATCGCTAATAGGTATCAACGAATTATGTATATAACTTACTTCTCCGACCAGATTAAATACCTGATCATAATTGATCATGGTGCCCGCTTCCAAACAGCGTCTATAGTTGGTAATCAGTTCTCCGGCAAACTGCGGGGCAAAGATATCCTGTGGCCTTCTGCCTATATATTCTTGGGAAGGAAAGCCAATTATAGTTCTTTCGGCCTGGTTGAAGGCTATATAGCGAAAACCCCCATCTGATAATACATCAAGCAAAAAGATACCGTCAGAGGTATTGTCAAAGACCTCCCGATATCTCTGCTCACTCTCCTTGAGGGAGAATTCCATTTCCTTGCGGGCCGTTATTTCACGGATGATGCCCAAGGCCCGTATTGGCTTGCCCTGGTCATCCCAACTGACTACCTTGCCACCGTCCTGGATCCAGGTCCAGCCGCCTTCTTTGTTCCTGATGCGATACTCCGCCTCGTAGTAGTCGCTCCGGCCCTCGACATGAGCATCCAGCAGATCCCGTACATTAACCCAGTCATCAGGATGCACCCGGCTTTTCCAGTCGGCAATGTCCTGCGGCAGTTCACTGGTTGCATAGCCATGGATCTCGGCATAGCGGTCATTAAAGAACAACTCCCCAGTCTGAATGTACCAGTCCCACATGCCCGCCCCCGCGTTGCGCAAGGCCAATTCCAGGCGTTCTTTTAACGATTTCATCTCACTATTATATTTGATAAGGTCGCGATAGGACTTTTCTACCTCTTCCGACAGCGCCCCGATCTGCTCATAACTCTCATTCAGCTTGTTATAGGCCGACTGCAGTTCCTGGTTTTTGGTCAGGAGTTCCTCTTCGATATTTTTCCGCTCAACCAATTCCTTGGCCAGGCGCAGGTTGCGCAGACGGATCTGCCACCAACTCCAGAATACAACCAAGAGGAAAATCGCGCTTACAACCTCCAGGGATATCTTAACGATTTGCAGGAAGTGTTCTCTGATCTGAAATTCTTTTTCCCCCAAGCTTATCCACTTGTCTTCGATGGCATGCTTCTCCTGGGGAGTTATCAGAACCAGTCCCTTGTTAATAATGCTCTCTAATTCTGGCCAATCATTGCGGCAGGCGAAATACATCTCCCCGCCGTAGGGGGTTTCCCCGCTTACTTGCAGGTTGGTCAGGTTTTCCTTTTTCAAATAATAACTGCTGGAGGTCACATCATTCACCATGGCATAAGCTCCGCCAAAGGATACGATTCTCAAACCCATACCAGGATCACTGACTGTGACTAGATCGATTTCGGGGTAATCTTTGGCCATCATTTCCTGCCAGGCATAGCCGGAAACCACCACTACCTTTTTTCCGCGCAGCTTGTCCAGGGTTAAGGTTTCTTTCACATCATCCCGGGTTATGATAACTGCCGGGGTTTCGACATAAACCCGGGAAAACAAAAGGTACTGCCGGCGCTCTGGCGACATCAATGTAGAGGGAAGAACGTCAGCCTGGCGGTTGCGAGCCGCCGTTATAACCTCATCCCAGGTTTTGTAGCGTACAATCTGAAATTTGATCCCGACTTTCTTTTCGATCAAAGCCACGTAATCAGCACTGAGTCCAACATACCTGCCAGTGCTGTCAAACATGTCCAGGGGTGGACTGGAAGGATCCGGGGCCAGGCGGATAACCGGATGTTCCTTCAGCCAGGCCCTTTCGGCAGAAGTCAGCGGATCATCACGCTTATCCCCGGCACTGACTGACGCTGCCGGAAAAAGCATCATTATAAAGATGGTAAATATCATTAGAGGGAAGATTCTGCAGAAAAATCGTTTATTCATAGGCACCCCTCGAGCAGACGATAGATAGTTTGATGATATCCAAAAGATGTGGTTGTGATTATATATTACTACATAATGTTAATCTTTCTGCAAATTTTCTGAATTATCTATCATTTTGTTGGTGACTGTTATTTTCTTGACAGAAACGGCTATATTATTATATGTTATTTGTAACATATGTTTTAATTGTCATAAGGGAGTGTTGTTAGACATGGTCATTAAATACGCTATATTAGGTCTGCTGAGCTGGCAGTCGCTGACTGGTTATGACCTGAAAAAAATCTTTACCGCACAGACTATCTTCTATTGGTCGGGCAATAACAATCAGATATATAAGACCCTGGTCCAGTTACTGGAGGAGGGTCTGGCCACTCATCAGGTGCAAGCACAAGAGCACCTGCCGGCCAAAAAAGTCTATTTCATCACCGAAAAAGGCCGGGCTGAATTGCGGAATTGGGTGGTATCAGCACCAGAATATCCAGAGATTCGCAAGACCTTTCTGATCCAGCTGGCCTGGTCCGACCAGTTGGCAGCGGATGAACTCGATGCTTTGCTGGCCACCTACGAAAACGAAGTGGATATCCAGGTTCGGATGGAAAAGGAGAAGGTCCGCCGAGGATCGTCCCTGCCCCGGAGAACCCCGCGTGAGGCCTATATATGGGAAATGATCGCCGAGAACATCATCATGTCCTATGAGAATGAGTTAACCTGGGTCCGCAAGATGCGAAGGGGGCTTAAACAACAGAGCAATTTCTTTGCCGGGGGTATAGGTATGAATTGCAGAACTATTAAAACCAAAGGGGTTAAATATGTAGAAGGTCCTCACCAGGGACGGCTGATCAGCAGCGAAAACGACGCCGTGGATCTGGTGGCTTGGTGCGGAGAAAACGATACCAACCGGTTGATGCTGTATGCCGCCAACCTGCACGAAGATTTCTTCAACCTGAAAACCGGTCTGGCCGGAGCAGTTTTGCAGAAGTTTATCAATTACGGGATAAAGGCAGCGGCGGTTATTCCGCCAGAACTCTCAAAGCAGGGCAGATTCGGTGAGATGGCCCTGGAGGCCAACCGCGGTCAGCATTTCCGGGTATTCAGTGAGGCAAGTGAAGCGGAGGCCTGGTTGATAGAAGACTGATCTAATCCAGTACTTTAACAAAGGATACCTTGGGATCGTTCTTGCGGTGATAATCCATGACTACCGGAATTCCTGAGACCTCCCCGTCACCGGGTTGAATCTCAAAGCCCAGTCGGGTATGGAAGGCTATTGAATCCGTATTGATGGGTGCAGTACTGGATTTGACTATTGTCCGGCCATTTTCCCGGCAAGCATCGAAGAACTGCTCTGCCAGCGTACGCCCCAGCCCACTTTTTCGCCAGTTTGGGTGTATCCCGGCGAATTGGATATAGGCTTCATCCGGATAGTACTGGGAAAACAGCCCCATCAGGAAACCTACTATCTCTCCGTTCGCTTCCGCTATAAATATAGTATTGCGGAAATGAACAAAGAATATTTTCAGGACCATCCCGGTAAGGTCGCGGCCGTTCCACCAGTCCGGCATCACCGCGATAACCCGTTCATAATCATCGGGAGTCCCGGTGCGAATAACGATATTATCTTTCATGCTCCCTCCGGTGCTGCAGTATTGACTACTAATTATTATTATCCAGTATCTTCTGGTAGGCCACCACGTCCAGATACTGGCCAAATTTTACCCCGACCTCTTTGTAATGGGCACATTTTGTATATCCATTTCGTTCAAATAAACGAATACTTCTGGTGTTTTTTCCGGATATAGTGGCTACCAGCACATGCAGCCCCTTCTCTCTGGCGTATCCCTCAATGTGCTGCAGGGCCAAGCCTCCGATACTTTTCCCCACAAAGTCGGGCCGCAGATAGACAGAAACCTCGCCGGTTCCGTCATAGGCTTCTCTCTTCTTGTGCTGATCAAGGACAACATAACCACAGATTTGATATTCATCATAGATGGCAAAGCTACGATAAACCGGATGCTCCATACCAACCATCACCCGCATCTCATCCAGGGTAGGTACCACCGTATGAAAGGTGGCGGTGGTGTTTAATACGTAGTATTGGTAGATATCCAGGATGGCAGGCAGGTGTTGCTCCTCTATCCTCTGAAAGGTCACATTGCTCGCAATTTGCCTCAGCTTGGCCAAGGATTTGCGAATCTGCGTGAGCCTGGTTGGATCCAGCGGGAATCCCCCGCTAACTGCGAAACCCGGCTTTCCTTCAATCCAGGCGTTATTTCCCAGAGAGTATTTTAAACGTATGCTGCTAACTGAGTCGTAAGCTTCTATTCGTATTTCCAGATCTCCGGGATCCATCCCCTGCAGCAGGGCTTCTCCTTCCCCTGATTCCTCCAGCTGCAGTAAGGCCGCATTGAAGGTTATCCATGCCTCATCCTTGATCCACAGATCAAATTGTTTGTTTATCCCCCGGTCATCAACTTCTACCCGGATCTGGGTATTTCCCAGTGCATTGACCTCCAGCACCTTGACCCGCAATACCGATCGACGGTCCTCCGAATAGATGGTAGTCGGCCACAGGGGATCCCATATTTTCATCTTCTTCGTAGCATGAATCCGGTTCCAGGGGCAGTTGGGATGATCACAGGGTTCATCCGGGTCGTAATCACTATGCTCAAATTCCAGATGATAACATATCCAATGCATCCGGTCATATAATTCATATTTTTCTTTGGACAGCCGAACTGGAGTTCCGCATCTAATGCAGATTTTAGGATCATGCATGGCTTAACTACTCTCCTGTTTAATAATCTTCATGTGAATAGTATTACTAACTCAACTTTCGCAGTTGACCGGTTAGTGCGGCAAAGAAACGATTGCTCTGCAATTCTGTCATTGCTATGAAAACTCACGTATTTGTCATTGTTATGAAAACGGGGGATGATTGCCGCGCTGCGCTCGCAATGACACAATAAAGGATTGCCGCCCCGACACCACACCCTGTCATTACTACGAAAACTCGTGTACTTGTCATTGCGAGGAGCGCAGCAACGCGGCAATCTTCCCAGGTCATCTAACGCTTTTTCGTTTATCGTGGCGGGTTAAATACCCGTGATAATTGCGAGCACAGCGCGACAATCTATAATAGCTTGGGAATAAATCTTCCCAGTCTTTATTAAAGCCTTCGATTAACTCTATTTTATATAATTCTTCTAGCATTGTATCAATAAATGAACGGCGCGGACAATTCCTGGCACATCGGCCGTCCAGGTTCTGATTATATATTCCGACGCATAATGTTTAAAATAGCGTTTACTGAGGAGGACGGTTAATTGCGAAGATTCAAAGATCCGCGTCTGGTCCTGGTACTTATTATCTCTTTTACATTCCTCAGTGCTGAACTTAATCAATTCTATCCTATTAGTTTGCAGGACAGGCTCAAGCAAGGCAGAACAACAAATATTCTTCTTATCGGCGTCGACGCCCGTCCTGGTGAAACCCAAACCCGCAGCGACGTACTTATATTACTGAGCCTGAACCGATCGATCAATAAAGCAGCATTGGTTTCCATTCCTCGGGACACCCGCATCGTCTTCAAGGGCAGCAACCGTAAAATAAACATGATAAATCAACTCCAGGGCCCGCAGGCAACCTGCCGGGAGGTGGGCAAACTGCTGGACACGCCGGTAAATCATTATATTATTGCGAATTTTTCAGGATTTGAGGAGATCATCGACTCCCTGGGTGGAGTCTATATGAATGTGGATATTCGCCTGCACAGCTATCGGGCCAATGTGTACCTGGAGAAAGGCCCTCAGACGCTTAGCGGCAAGGAGGCCCTGGCCTATGTTCGCTTTCGCAGCAACCCGGACATGGATATCGGCAGGACCCGGCGGCAGCAGGAATTACTGCTCGCCCTGGCCCGGCAGCTGAGCCGCCCGGAAAACCTCCGGCATCTGCCCGGGTTAATTCCCCGCTGCCGGGAATGCGTCACCAGCAATATCAGCCTCAAAGAGATGCTCTATCTGGCCAGTAACGCCGTCTATTTCAAAGAAGATGACATCATTACTCAAACCCTGCCGGGCTATCATTACTTCGCGCCCTATTCCGGGGCAAGTTTTTGGGAGGTTGATCCCGACATTGCCGTAAGCCTTTTAGATTCGCTTTTTCATGGCCACCGCTATGACGTAATCCAACCCGCTCCGCCCTGGGTCAACTCATGGTAACCAGTATGGCGATCCATCTTGACCCTTTGTAAACTGACTAATATTTCTTAATCGCGAACACTGCAGTACAGGCGGCTCCGATCAGGCCCACGATCATTAAATAGATCATGCCTGCCAAATAGGTTCCCGTCTGCCCAATCAGATATCCCATGATCATCGGCGCGAATGCCGCAAAGCCGTTGGAGATCCCGTTCATCAGTCCGGCCGCCGCCCCGACCAGATTTGGTGCTACCAGGGTCTGCAGGAGAGTCCAGGCGACCGGCATGACCCAGCCTAAAAAGAAGATAGCGATGGCGATAAAAATGGCACTGTTGAAATTATTGGCCGTCGTTGCACCCAGATAGATGAAAATCACTGCACCCAACAAGCCCAGGGTATAGAAAATGCCTCGACGGCCTAATTTATCCGAAAGATAGGCTATCAATAGAACCGATATCGTACCGAGGATATAAGGCAGGGAAGAAAACATGCCCATCTGCGACCAGGAAAAATGCCGGGCCACCTTCAGGTACTGGGGCAGCCAGGTCATAGTCCCCCACCATATCGAAGCCGTCGCCATATATCCGATGGTCACCAGCCAGAAGCGGCCGGAACGCAGGAGCTCGGTATAGGAACCGGATTGGACATCCGCCAGGGCAGCCTGTTCGTCCGCCTGACCCTGCTCGATATAGCTGGCCTCGGCATCGCTTACCCAGCGGTGCTCCCGGGGCCGGTCAGCCGTGAAAAACCAGATCAAGGGGAGCGGAATTATTAGTGCGGTTACACCCAGGATTATAAAGGAACTGGCCCAACCCCATTTGGCCACGATCATCGAACATAAGGGCATAGCCAACGCCGGGCCGACCATCAGCCCGACCGTCCAGGCCGAGTTGGCCCGGGCTCGTTCCTGCACCGGGAACCAGTTCTTCACATAGGTACTCTGCATGGGCCAGTGGAATCCCTCGCCGAAACCCATGAAGATGCGGGCCCCGATCAGTGTGACCAAACTTCGGGCGTTCCCTGCGATGAACAGGGCGACCGACCATAGCACGATCGATACCGAGACTGCTTTGCGCGGCCCCAGGCGGTCGCCAAAGTAGCCCAGGATGATATTGCCCAGCGCATACGCCATCAGAAAGAAGGTCATTAGCATCCCCTGCCGAGTCGCCTGGGCCTTCAGATCCATATCGGCAATAAAGCCGGGGTCCGCTATTAGTACCGAGATATTCACCCGATCGATGTAGGCAATCATCAGGGTTATAAACAGAATGCCCAGGATAACGAATCTTCCTCTCCCAGGCGAATTCTCATGATTAGACTGCATGCAAAACTTCCTCTCCGGCTTACAGCCGATATTTATAATTAAAACTCGGGAATTGTCCCGAGTCTTCCTGCTTGCTAAGTATTCGGCTCCTGGCTTTAGTTTCCTGCAAAGCTATCCTTAGAATTTTCTTCAGACTTTATAATTCATCCGAGAAAACACCTCGTAATTTTAACCTACTCCGTGAGTATCTTAATCATTCTATCCCGATCTACGATAAAATCACGCATCACTCTGTAGTGTTCCGTTTCCTCATAATCCACACTAGTAAAACCGTCCGCAGATAATTGCAGAATGCTGGCATCCGGATATCCCATGATAATCGGGGAGTGAGTGGCAATAATGAACTGTGATTCTTGCTGGACCAGGTCATGGATCCTTGATAATAGAGCCATCTGCCGCAAAGGAGATAGTGCTGCCTCCGGTTCGTCCAGAACATACAAGCCGTGACCCCCAAAGCGGTTCATTATTAATGACAGGAAGGCTTCGCCGTGTGACTGGTCATGCAGGGATTTACCCCCGTATGAATCTATTAACCGGCCCCCTCCTCCACCTTCATCCAATTCTTCAATGTTGGTAGCAACATTATAGAAACTTTCCGCCCGCAAAAAATAACCGTCCCGCGGTCTCTTGATCCCTTTGACCAGGCGCAGGTACTGGTAAAGCCCGGAGTGCGATTCCCGGGTCGAAAAGTTGAAGTTCTTGGTTCCGCCTTCCGGGTTGAATCCCCAGGCAACCGCTATCGCCTCCAGCAGGGTTGACTTGCCGGTGCCGTTTTCACCAATGATGAAGGTCACTTTGGGATGAAGCTCGATAGCATCGGGTCCCCGGAAGACCGGCAGGTAAAATGGGTACCTATTAGTCCAACCGGGATCATCCTTTAGAAACTGAATTTCTCTTATATATCCGGACTCAAATAACATACTATACCCCATTTTCGCGATCCCGTAAAACTATCACTTATCAGCTATTCCTTTTGTACTGACCATAAGTATTTTTCAACTCTTCGGCGCTTTTGGTCAACGGTTTTCCGCCAGCCGCCTCATCTTCCAACCAGTACTTAACCTCACAGAAAGTTGTATATAACAGTTCTTTAGATTTCTTCACCCCGGCGTTAAAAACCTTCCGCCAAATTTCATTGCTTCGATAACGCCCTCACCGGGCCAGCTTGAAAGTGATAGCGGCTCGCGGGACCTGGAGCACATCAAAACCGACCAGAACCAGTTCCTGGTTCTCCCCAAGCATATTATTTAACGGTTTTAGCCCCTTATCCCCCTGGTAAACCTCCACCGCCGGCAATACCTTGCCCCCCAGTTCCTGATAAACGCTATCGCGGGAAGTCCAGTTCCCCATCGATTGGGGCGTACTTTCCAGCCACCGGGTAACCCGGGGCAGGAGGTCTGACATATCAAGGACCGATGTTTTGCGCGGATACATAACACAAAGAATACTGGCATCAAGGCCCGGTTGTGGCATGCTGCGATAGACCCGGATGGAATTAATTGATGCCGTGTTAAGCGAATCAAGGTCATCTTGAGCGAGTTCGGAAATCTTTTTGCTACCCAGGTCCGTCATGGTTTGGGCAGGCGTTCCCCAGAGGCTATTGCGCTTTTCCTCCGACATTGCCCCCAGATTATCCAGCAGGTAAATAGCCGAGCCGGTGCCATCCAGGGTTGCGTGCTGCGAGTCGGGATAATAGACGAACCCGCCTTCTTCAGCCCGATAAAACTTTTCAAACCGGTTGCGCACCAGTTGCTCCATCACGGTCTGTGCCTTTTTTCTATCCTCGGGGGTGGCTTCCTGCCATAAAATATGAGTCAGTGTTTTTGCCCCCTGGGTGCGGGATAGATTCCAATCATGGATCTCCGCCGCACTTGAGTCTGCCGGCATGGGCATAGCGATCTGCCCCATAATGGTTTGAAACATCTCCCTTTTATGCCGCAGCGGAAAGGCCGCCTGGCGATTCTTCCCCTGTTCATCAACAAACAGCTTGATAATACGATAGGTGACGTTGATGTCGCCTGAACCAATGAGCTTGCCGGTGTAACGATCGCGGGGCCCCCAGGTGCCGGTGACCGGATCCTGGTTGTCGGAAAACCACTTAAGTACTGCTTCTTTCCACTCCGGGCTGAGTTTATAGCCGCCCAGATCCTCAAATTTCTCACTGGAGCAGAACTGGGTAGCCATCACATAGGGAGTCTTAGGCAGTTTAGCACCTACCCAACCGACCGTGGCCAGGTCATCCAGGCAGGCCGTGAGTTCCTCCGGCGTATCGAATTGATCCATAAACCGCATCGGGTAGCGGAGGTGAAGTGGCTGCCCGGTAGCTTCGGCCAGTTCCTCCAGGTGATCGATCACATTTTCACTTGGTTCGTAATACAAAATGGCCGGGTAGGAGTCATCCATAAATGCTCCAGTCTTCGGGTTCTGCAAGCTAAGATAGAACTCCATTTCTGCCTTCTTATCGGTAAACTGGGGCACCTTGATCAGGCCCTGCCGGGTTTCCATCTGCTCCCGCAGCTGACTCAGGCGGGAAAAAGCGGTCACATAGTTACCGTGATCCAGATAATAGGCACAGGCCAGCATTTTAAACTCGAATTCGCCGGTATAGTATCCTTCTGCTTGTAGCTGGCCGTTTAGCTGAAACATATCAGAAATCGATGCCATGACATTGAAAACATAGATCCCGACCGCCAAGCAGGCAACCAAGATAAACCCGAGAATACTTTTTACGACGATACTTCTTTTCATTATTCAGTCTCCTTTGAGATAAATTAAAACCCGTACCTTCATACTAAAAGATACGGGCTGGTCAGCACATCCAACTTAAGATCGAATCTCATCTATCTCAGGTCATGTTTCTCGGGACGAGCAGTGCCAACTGAGTCCGGTCCCGGACCTGGCATTTGGCCAGCAGGCTGCTGACGTGGTTTTTTACCGTCCCCTCGGTGATATATAATTCGGCGGCGATTTCCGCATTGGATAAACCCCGGCCGATCAGCCGCAGGACTTCTTTTTCCCGGTTCGTCAGCTGGTCCAGTTCATCTTCGTACCGCTCGTTTGCCTCCGCTTCAGGCGTATTTTTCACAATCCGATCCATGACGACCCGGGTCACCTCCGGATGCAGAAATGCGCCGCCCGAATCGACCTCCCGGATGGCCCGGCACAAATCGTCAGGCTGCATATCCTTTAACAGAAAGCCGCTGACCCCGTTCTGGATGCTGTCCAAAACCAGCTGCGGCTCGTTAAAGGTTGTCAGCATCAACACCTTGCTGTCCGGAAACAAGCGGCTGATTTCCTTGGTTGCCGAGACACCATTCACTACTGGCATGCGCGCATCCATCAGCACGATGTCCGGCTTGAACGCCCGGCAGCTTTCCACCGCCTCCTGCCCGTTAGCGCACACTCCGACTACCTCAAAATCCTCTTCCAGCTGGAGAATGACTCTCAAGCCTTCGCAAACAATAGGTTGATCGTCGGCAATTAAAATGTGAATTTTCCTCATACTCCTCTTCCTCGCTTGTCTAGTCGTCCTCCTATACAAAAGCCCTGCCCGGGCGTGGATTCAAAACGGATCGTGCCACCCATCGCTGATATGCGGGCCATCATTCCCTTGAGGCCAGTCCCGTGCTCGATGTGGTCGGTACCCCTGCCATCGTCTGAATAAGTGAACCAGATCCCGTCCGGCTCAGCTTTGATGACAATCGCGGCGTTATGCGCCTGCGCATGTTTCAAGGTGTTGGTGAGCGCTTCCTGGAAAACCCGGTAAAGATTGAACTGCTCCTGGACCGAACGCCCCAGGGGCGTTGCCGGTACTTCTAGCGCAACCCTCAGTCCGGTGATATCCTGAACCCGCTCGGCCATATCTGCCAGAAGGGAAACCAACTCGAATTGCACGTATGGTTCTTTCCCATCTACCAATTCCCTTACTGACTGCATGGCCGAACGAGCCGTGTATAGGGCCTTGTCCCAGTACCCGCCGGCCGCCTCGGGATCAGTTTTCATGAGCTTTTTGCCTGCTTCCAGGGTCAGGATCAGGCCGGTCAGATCATGCCCGAGGCTGTCATGGATCTCCCCGCTGATACGCTGCCGCTCAGATTCGGCAGCCAGCTGGTCACTCCACCTCAGGCTCTCGACAAGTTGAAGATTCACATACCGGAGTTCCTCCGCTATTTTTTTAAACTCCATCCGCTGCTCGCGCTGCCTTCTTTCACCCCAAACCAGGAATATGATGAGTATGTACAATAGTATCTCTGCCAATCCTGGCGGCTCGAAATATCCTATATGCTGAAAGTCATAGAGCAAGCTGGCTCCGATATAGTCAGCCAGCGTAACCATTCCATAGATGATCCGCCCTTGCGCTGGCAATACAGCCATCCCTTCGATCAGATAGACAAAAATGAGTTTGTCGAAACTGCCATTCCCGGAAACCAGCGAGAAAAGAAAAACCAGGACCAGATCAAGGCATAGAGTGACCACATTCACCCGGGGTCGGCGGTAATTGTAAAGATTACGCCAGAATCCACTGATAACCAGGGCTGCCGACAGAATGATCAGCGGCATCGCCAGCGGTGTATGCTGATAGGTTCTATATAACACGATCCCGTAGATTATTGCCTTTAAAACACCCATCAGTCGGTACATCTATTTCCTCCCCAAGCCTGGTTTGCCTTCGTGCACAAAATCAGGTATGCCATTTCTGTTTGCCAACACAACTTGTATAAATGATTGCTAGAACTCTCCAAGCACTACGTAATGGCTCCCGTTTCATCCCCGCCGAAAACGAAAATACAAAATCAGTACCATCCAACTTATTCCTTCATGTGAACTTAAGATAGATGCACCATCTCCGAGAATATAATACTATAATGCAGAGTTATTTTTAATAATTATGTTGAAGTTTGAAAGGCTACTAAAAAAGCAAAGGGCTAAGCTATACATGGATATTAGCGGCGTTTATGGGTGTTGGCATAGGTTCTGTCACTACCAAAAGCATACTTTTCAGTGATAGTGTTCAGAACAAAACAATGTTCCTACCGGATGGAGCACACGGGATGCTGTGAAGCGGTCATTGCACAGCCTCTGCATTTGTCGGGTATTGAGCGCCAAAGGGTAACCAAGAATATCACCTGGTCAGTATGCTTTAACGTCCGATTCCTTGTTCAATAATTCCTATCGTGTCTATATCCATATCGAGCAGGTTGACTAACATTATTTTTTTACGCAGTGTTTCACCTCGCCCCAATAAGACTTTAATCACTTCTGCCACCTGCAGGCTGGCTACCAGAGCGGGAGTAAAGGACGGGGTGGATATGGTCCTATTCTCAGTTGTATTCTGTGGGCGAGCATAGATGGCTTCAATCGTCCGGTCCTCAGGGAATTGCGTGGTAAGCTGACCCATCCAACCTTCCACCGCCCCATGCACCAGAGGTACTTTTAATTCCCGGCATAATGCGGAGAGCTGTAAACGGTCCGGAATGTTATCCAGGGCATCCACCACTACCTGGCAGCCGCCCAGTACAGCCCGGCCCTGTTCCTGATTGAACTTGCCGGCTATTGCTTGAAATCTAACAGCGGGGTTTAGAGATGCCGCTCTTTCTTTCGCAATTTTGATTTTATCCTGTCCAATTGAGTCAATACTTGATAGCAACTGGCGGTTGAGGTTATGTTCTTCAAAAACATCAAAATCCCACACAATAATATTGCCCACTCCCAGACGGGTCAACTGTTCGAGCACATTCCCGCCCAGTCCGCCACAGCCAATAACCGCTACACTGGCGTTCGCCAGTACTTGCTGTTCGGTGCTGGTAATAGTTCCAATATTACGCTGATAACGCAGGGGTATAATACCCCGTTGCATAGCCAGCGCTTCCAACTCCGGCAGCGGGATAGCGTTGATTATGGCCAATTCCCGTGCACGTTTTATCGGGAGCCATCCTGAATCATCACTGTCCTCGATCAGTAAATTTACAACTTCCTTATTAACTTCCATATCAACCACCTGCTACTGGAGGAAAGATAGCCAAAACATCTCCGTCCTGTAAGCGACTCTCCAAGAGGGCATGATGCCCGTTTACGAAAATTATACCAATATTTCGCTCATTGGCAGTGATCGAAAGTGCGTCCAAGACCTGCAGCACGGTAGTCCCTTCGGGATAATCGATAACGCTGGCTTTAAAACGCTCCTTCCGCAGAAAAGCAAACAATTTAACCGTTACCTTCATCGCTATCCCTCCTCCAGGTAGAGCTTTTACACCCTGCCCGGATAGTTAGTGTTATACTCCATAAACTTACTGGCTAATTCCCGTTTTCTACAGGTCTCACAGAGCTTTTCGGGGTGGTCGAATTCCGGGTGCTTTTCTGCGAAGTACCCAATTTCAGCTTTGGCAGCATAGTATTTCCCACAATGATCGCAGGCTTGAAGTTCGAATTTTTTATGCCAGATGGCCCTCAGATTATCTTCCTCAACCATTTCAATGGCTCCGGTGGGGCAAACCCGGGCGCAGGTGCCGCACCCCACACATACATCGGCCGCCTGATCATAGGGAGTGGCCAGTCTTTTCTCCGTTCCTCGCATAATGAGAGAAATGGCACTAGCACCAACCTCTTCGCAGGCCTTAACACATAAATTGCATAAGATACAGCGCTCCTCAGGGTTTTCTTGCAGCTTTGTTTCGGGACACCCGTATTCATGGTAAAGCTTCTGTAACAGGAGACTCCCCGAAGCCCGCTTATATAACAGCATGATAATATTGCGCCTGATTTTATCAATCGACGGTGTGGAAGTAGTTACCTCAATTTCTTCCCTGATTGGGTAAGTGCAGGCCGCTACCAGGCTCTTGCGTCCGCCTTGATTGACCTCTACCATACACAGGCGGCAGCGCCCTTCTCCCTTAAAAGCCTCGTGATAACAGAGAGTGGGAATACTGATTCCGGCTCTCCGGGTCGCTTCCAGCAGTGATTCCCCATATTCTGCTGTGATCTCCTGCCCATCTACTACTATTTTCATTAGCCCCACCCTCCTCTACTTGACTTTAACAGCCTGGAAATTACAACGGTTGAAACAATCGCCGCAGCGGATACATATTTCCTGTTCAATAACATGTGGTTCTTTCTTTTCACCGCTGATTGCACCTGCCGGACAATTCTTCACACATAATCCGCAGCCGTTACATAACTCAGGGTCTACATAAAACTCGGTTAGGCTCCGGCAAACCCCGGCTGGACAGCGATGCTCCCGGATATGGCTTTCATATTCTTCCCGGAAATACCTGAGTGTCGAAAGCACCGGATTGGGGGCCGTCTTGCCCAGGGCACACGATGAGGCAACTTGCAGGGTTTCTCCCAGTTCCTCCAGCAATGACAAGTCACTGCTATCCCCCCGGCCTTCGCAAATCCCGGTCACTATCTCCAGCATACGGCTGATTCCTTCCCGGCAAGGAACACACTTGCCGCAGGATTCTCCCGCCAGGAAATTCAAATAGTAACGGGCCACCTCCACCATACAGGTATGCTCGTCCATAACTATCAGTCCACCGGAGCCCATCATAGATCCAGCACTGGTAAGCGAATCAAAGTCTACCTGCAAATCCAATAGTTCAGCGGGAATGCATCCTCCGGAAGGCCCCCCGGTTTGCACCGCTTTGAAACCTCTTCCTTTGAGTATACCTCCGCCAATATCATATATGATCTCCCGCAGGGTAGTCCCCATGGGCACCTCAACCAAACCGGTGTTGACCACCTTACCCACCAGGGAGAACACCTTGGTCCCTTTGCTTTTCTCCGTTCCGATAGAAGAGAACTTTTCTGCCCCTTCCTGGATAATGACCGGTACATTGGCCCAGGTTTCAACATTATTGATTACGGTCGGCTTGCCCCATAAGCCCTTTTCGGTAGGGAATACGTACTTGTCGCGCGGCTCTCCTACATTACCTTCAATGGATGTGATAAGGGCCGTTTCTTCTCCGCAGACAAAGGCGCCTCCCCCGCGGACGATCTCGATATCAAAAGCCCAGCCACGCTCCAGGATATCCATGCCCAGGTAGCCATGAGCCCTGGCGTCCCGGATGGCCAGATTGAGATTGATAATAGCCAAACCATACTCGTCACGGACATAGATGAAACCCCGGTGGGCGCCAATGGCCATCGAAGCAATCAGCATTCCCTCGATGATCGTATGGGGATCGCCTTCCATAATACTGCGATCCATAAAAGCCCCCGGGTCACCTTCGTCTCCATTGCAGACCAAATACTTGTCCGTTCCGGGCTGGATCGCGCAGCTCTCCCATTTAATGCCGGTGGGGAATCCGGCCCCCCCCCGTCCGCGCAGACCGGACCGCTTGATCTCGTCCAGAATATCCTGCGGAGACATGGTAAAAGCCTTGCGCAGGGCCTGGTATCCCCCCGCTTCAAGGTAGTCGTCCAGGGAGGCTGGATCGATCTCGCCAATATGCCGAAGAGCGATCTTATGCTGTTTCCGGTAAAAGTCGATCTCATGATGGGATCTGACCTGTTTCTTGGTGACGGGATCACGATAGAGCAGTTTCTTTACTACTTCCCCCTGTTTTATGGTCTTCTCAATGATTTCTTCTACATCTTTCGGTTCCACATGGCAGTAGGTGATGTCATCAGGAAGTATTTTCACCAGAGGTCCTTGTTCACACCAGCCGTTGCAGCCGGTAGCTTTGGTATAGGTACTGACTTCGATGCCCGAATCAGGTCCCAGCCTGCTGGCCAAGGCCTTATAAACCGCCATGCTCCCGTTGGCCTGGCAGCCGGTTCCACAACAAACCAATATTTTTTTAAACTCTGGATCATTGATGGTCTTCATCAACATTCACCCCCAGAGCGTTTATGATTTCCAGGATTCCTGACGATGAAACCTTGGAGTAAACCTTATCGTTGATCACTACTACCGGCGCAATGGCACAGGCCCCGATACAGTTGACGGTTTCCAGTGAAAACATACCGTCTCCCGAAGTTTCTCCCGGTTTTATTCCCAGCGTGTTATATACTTGGTCGATTATAACCGCAGAACTCTTAATATGACAGGCAGTACCGTCACATACCTTCATATGGAATTGTCCCCGGGGCACCAGGCTGAATGCTTTATAAAAAGTGGCCATCGCATAGACCCGGGCGAACGGTGTCTCCACGTGCCGGGCGATTTCCTCCAGGCCTTCGCGGGGCAGGTAATTACACTTTCTTTGCAGATCCTGCATCATAGCCAGTACGTAGCGTTTTTCACCGGGGTAATTCTGTATGGTTGATTCTATTTGCGCTTGAAAACAGCTTGCTTCCCCAGCCATATCCCTTCCTCCTTATCCAGGCCGAGCCGTGAGTCTGGGGACGGTTCTCTTGACCCACTTTTGTTTTTCAAGTGAGTCAAGAGAACCGTCCCCCTGACTCCACCCCTGACTCACAGCCCGGCCTTTACTTCATAAAAGCCTGGTTTAGGATAAGCCCAGTTCCTCTTTCTTGGCCGGCCCCGGTACCCCTGATTCATCCCAGCCCCGCAGCTGATAGTATTCGGGAAGCATCTTGTCCAGTTGGTTGACTCTGCCCTTCTGCGGCCCGTCTTTTATCGGTTCCTCCAGCAGCCGGCTGGGCAGCCGGTCGTCCTTGCTGGTAAACCCGGCCGCCAGGTTGAAAAGCTTTTCCAGATTCCAGATCCTTTCCCCGGCCAGCAGAAACTCTTCATCACTCATATTCACGCCGGTAGCCTCTCTGACTTGAGCGGCGATCTCCGGCAGACCAATGGCAAAGGTAGTAAACAGGCAAATGCCCGAAGAGTCAACCAGGGCCGTCAGGTCCTGGAACAGCTTCAATAGTGCTGCTTTCCCTTCAGTAACTGCTGGATCGGACGCAACCGGAATATTCAGAATCTCCGGAGAGGTCATATAGCCCCGAACATGGCAGCCGCCCCGGTTGGAGGTGGCATAATTGAGCCCGATGCCCTGCTGGCCCCGAGGGTCGTAGGCTGGCAGTTCTTGCTTCTTAACGCTCATAGAAAACTCCGGGTGCCCATACTTTTCAGCCAGGCGATAGGAGCCTTCTGCCAGCTGATTGCCAAAGCCCTGGCGGTAGGCGGTCTTGGCTACCATCTCCACCAGCATGTCCGGATCATTCCAACGCAGTGGCCCTTCCACATCCCCTGCCGGGATTATATTCTTTTGGTACATCTCCACCGCGCAGGCCAGGGTGGAGCCCAGGGTTATGGGATCCATCCCTAATTGATTGCAGATAAAATTGGCCTTGGAAACGGCCTCAAAATTATCGATGCCAAGATCGGCACCAAACGCCCAGGTAGCCTCATATTCCGGTCCTTCGCCCAGACCCTTGAACTTGCCTTTGCTGATTTTGGTCACCCTTCCGCAGCCGATAGAACAGCCGAAACACCCTTTATTTCTAACCAGGTATTTTTCCGCCTGGTATTCACCAGATATTCTCTCTGCCCCCGTAAAGACCGGGGCTTCACTGAAGTTCTTAACCGGCAGTCCACCATGTTCATTAAGAATATTGACCAAGATATTGGTTCCGTAAGCGGCCAACCCCTGGCTGGTAACCGGATGAGCGGCCAGTTTATTGCGAGCATCGGTAACCGCATCCATAAACCCTTCCGCACTGGCCACCTTAATGCCCCCGCTTCCCCTGACCGCAATAGCTTTCAGGTTCTTTGACCCCAGTACTGACCCAACTCCTGAACGTCCGGCCGCCCGGTTATAATCATTCATGATGCAGGCGAACTTAACCAGGTTTTCCCCGGCCGGACCGATGCAAGCTACCTTGGCTTCATCGTTGGTAGCCGCTTTTATTAAGTCCGTGGTTTCTATTACATCCTTTCCCCATAATTCATTGGCATCCCGTATTTCCACCTGGTCGTTGTAGATCCATAGATATACGGGATGATCGGCCTTGCCTTCGATAATTACCCCGTCGATACCGGCATATTTTAGCTCGGGACCAAAGTTGCCTCCCGAATTGGAGGCGGCAATAGTGCCATTCAAAAGGCCCTTGGTGACCACATTGTACCTGCCCCCGGAGGTGGCCAAAGTGCCGGTCAACGGTCCGGCCATGAATATTACTTTGTTTCCCGGATCCAAGGGATCGATCTGTGGGTCTACCTCATCACAGAATATTTTAGTGCCCAAACCCCGTGCTCCGATATAATCACGCAGGGATTGCGGATCGATAGCTTCGAATCTGGCCGTTCCATCAGTTAGATTGACCCTTAGTAATTTACCCATCCATCCGAACATGATTAGATCACCTCCTCATATACGGTTTTCAGTTTTTCCGCATAGCTTTTGCGCTTGGCAATATTGGCCTGCATAGGATCCTGATAGGTGATAGCTCCCGATGGACAGTATTCGATACACCGGGGTTTTCCGCCACACAAATCACATTTCATTATGATATCCTGGATCGGATCATAGGTGCTGGCCCCAAAGGGGCAGGCGATGGTACACATCTTACATTTAAGGCACTTATCATGAGAAACCATCATGGCACCCGTTACTTCATCCCGGTAAATCGCACCTACCGGACACACCTCCATACAAGCCGCTACACTGCATTGCTGACAGACCATGGGAGCCGCCAACCCAACTTTTTCAAAAGAAAATACTGTGATCCTGGAACGTAGAGGGTTGAACTCCCCGGTGTGCACAAAAGAACATACCATCTCGCATGTTCGGCACCCCGTACACTTTTCCGGTTGAACGATCAGATTCTTCTCCATCTACGCCTGGCTCCATATAGCATGGCACCAGGACTTCACCTCCTTATCCCAATCTATACACATGAATAAGCAATAAGCATGCCAGCAAATCATGTCGGGAATATATACCATACAGGCAAGCTTTATGCCCGTATTACCGCCGTTCTTATCGGCTGATACCGTTCAGCTTTCATCGCCAGTCTCTCTCGCCGTTCTCGACAGTAACAAAAGTGTACCGGCAATGTTCATTGCCGGTACACTTTTGTTACATGGTTGTGACATGTCTGTTGCTGTTTTATATTGTGCATTGAAACTAGAGTTCTATATTATACTGCCTTATTTTCCGATAGAGAGTATTTCTGGATACCCCCATCTGCCTGGCGACGGTGCTGATGTTTCCGCCATATTGTTCAAGCAACTCTACAATCTCGCGGCTTTCCGCAGCTGCAATATCCTGCTTCCTGCGCTGCCTCTGTTTCCCTACGCTGACAATAGTATGATCCGGTGCTTGATCATCACTATTTACTGCGGGCTTTGCTGCTATTTCTGGGGGCAGATCCCGCACCGACAGCTTATTGCCCTGGGCAACACACAGCATCCTCTCTACTACATTTTGCAGTTCCCGGGTATTGCCCGGCCAGTCATATTGTTTCAAGGCTTGAGTAATATCGGGATCATATTGTTCGATGTGAATATTGAGACGCCGGCTGATTTCCTCCAAAAAATACTCGAAAAGCTGGGGAATATCTTCCATGCGGTCACGCAGCGGAGGCAGTTTTATAGTTATCACATTCAGTCGGTAAAAAAGATCTTCACGGAAATTGCCTTTTTCAACCTCTGCCCGCAGGTTTTTATTAGTTGCACAAATTATTCGTACATCAACTGGTATCACTTTATCACCGCCGATACGGACAATCTGTTTTTCTTGGATGGCTCTGAGCAACGAACCCTGTTTCCCCTGGGTCATATCCCCGATTTCATCCAGAAAAAGCGTCCCCCCACTGGCCATTTCAAATTTGCCTGGGCGTCCTCCACGGTAAGCTCCGGTGAAAGCACCCTCCACATAGCCAAAAAGCTCACTGCCCATCAATTCCCGAGGTATGGCTGCACAGTTCACCGCCACAAAAGGGCCATCCCGGCGCCGGCTGCGGTTGTGGATAGCCTGGGCAAAGACCTCTTTTCCGGTTCCGCTCTCCCCCTCCAGCAGAACATTGCTTTCACTCTCTGCCGCCAGGGTAGCGACCCGGATGGCCTCCTGCAGTTTCGGACCGGAACCGATGATATTGTTGAATTCAAACTGGGCTTCGGCACCGCTAAACCGATTTACCAGTTTCTTTATTTTATTGATTGGATTAATAATGATAACTCCACCCAGAAGTTCGCCCTGCTCGTTATTTATGGCTTCACCGGAAGTAAGGAAATGTAAACTGCCTTTGTCCAGTTCAGCCATGACCTCGATATTGGAAATAGATTTGCCAGAATGCAATAACTCGTGAATTTTGGGGACATTGCGGAAGACTTCTTCGATGTTTACTCCTTTGAGCTTGTATTTTGATATTCCCAGGTTGCGTTCTGCCGCCGGATTCACCTGGTCAATAACACCGTTTTTATTAATGATGATCACGCCATCTGACATGGTATGAAAAATATTATTCAAGCGACTGTTTACCAGTATCAACTCGCGGTTCTTCTGCTGAACGTGCAGCTGCTCTTCGATAGCCTTGACTGCCGCCACCACCATGCCCAGGGTATGTTTATGGCTGGCTTCTGAAGGTCCGGACATCTGCAATGCGCCAATAATACAGCCGCTGTCATCAAAAATCGGTGCCGCGGAACAGGTCCAGGCATGTATCTTCCGGCAGTAATGTTCCGGTCCCGATATCTGTACCGGCCCTTTTACCTCCAGAGCGGTTCCGATGCCATTGGTGCCGGTTTCCCGCTCCAGCCAGGTTCCGCCCGGTACCAGATTGATTTCTTGGCTTTTGGTTTTAATATCTTCATCCCCCAGAGCCTCCAGGATGTGACCCTGTTCATCGGAAAGGATGACCATAAATCCAGACCCCGCCACAAAGTCATACAAGTTTTCCATAAAAGGCCGGGTAATAGAAATCAAGCTCCCTTTTTCCTCCAGCAGCTTTCCCAGTTCCGAGCCTTGAATAAGCGAACAGACCCCCCCACTGTAAGGATCTACGCCAGCCCCCCGGCAGCGTTGCCATGATTCGCCGATGGTGCTGGACACCTTGTCCGCGTCCAGGTAACCAGTATTAACAAATTGTTCCCAGGCCTTCGCCAGATCCTGACTATATTTATGCATACTTGACCTCCCGCTGTGTCTTACCTGTATACAATAATATTACCCTTATATTGATATTAAGTTTTAACCAGCTGCAAGTCCAGCGTTTGACACAAAGGTCAGATAGCCTCTATGTTATTCGTCAATGAAAACATCCGCTATCCAAAAACCCGTTGCATAATCGGTAACCACCCTGGCAAAACCGACCTGATTCTCTCCTTCGTATATTCCGAAGCATATAGAATTTGCCTCCGCATTGATTTGCCAATGCGCTTCTGATGTTTATTGTCCCCATTACATCTGATTATAGGTCACTTATGGTACGGTTCACCGTAACAGTCTAATCCGATAAGTAAAAAGCCCGTCAACCCATATGATTGCAGGCTTTCGAGCACTTTCTTTTGCCACCTTCTCCGTGTTTACCTAATATTTCAGAAGTGCAATTGAATCTATACATATAAGTTCATATTACTCTGTTGATTCCTCCACCAATTGAGCGTACTCCTCCCAACCGCAATGAACACATTGAACCCTTACAGTTGGCGGGTCAGTTATTTCCGTTTCCGAAAACTGCAATCTCCTGCTCTTACAAACTGGGCAATTAACATCTGGCGAAAATCCATCCACCTTCTCAATTAGGTTTTCAAACAAAGAAACCACTGCTCCCACCAGTGTTAGGCATATTGCAGCATCTTGAGCAGACCGACTGTCAGAGTGTGTCAATGAGGAAGAGAAATCCCACGCAGCGTCACAGACCTTTCTACTATGTGACCGGAGCTCTGAGTTCTCTCCTCCTGGAATCAGTCGTTCAATAGCAAGCCTCGACCTGTTTTTGAAGTCTGCAAGTTTCGGAAACTCCACATCTTTGGGAAGATCACCAGTAACAAGAATCTCTTTGCCCAGTGCTATGAGTGCTTCCCTGCAATCAAGTCCAATTGCCTGAAAATGCTCCGGTTCTTCCGCTTGCGAAAGAACTTCCGCCGCAACTTCTAGCTTTCTTCTAACTGCTAAGAATCGTGTACCGCCATAAGCAACAGAGTCTAGTATTGAATCCGGATCTCTTGCTGAATCCACTAATAATCGAGACATGATTCCCATATGGAACGAGTAGGCCTCATCAGCAGAGAAATAGTATGCTTCCTGTGGATACAGATTCATTGGTATCCCATCGCCTTCAACCACCCACCAAGCACCGTCTTTACTCTTCACGTTCCAAACCCTGACTTCGAATCCTAAATCGCTAAAGGTTTGCTCGGTCTTTGCGGTAATCGCGTCAGTATGGGCTTGCCACTCTATATATTTCAGTACATCTTCTAACTCCCGTGCCATGTGTACACATACCACCTTTACGTTTCTCCCGACCTACGCCACCGACCAGCTCTTGCACAGGAGCTCGGCTTGCTCCACACCAATACGGTCGCACGGGCCTGCATGTCCGGCGGGTATTCATCAAAGAAAGAGAGCTTTCGGCCACTTACAAGTGACAAACCTATGACTTCATTCAACTAGCTCAGGAGCTTAAAAATGCCACGGTAATTGTCAGAAAAAACGTGCTCCGATAAATAGGGAATCCTAGCCCTACAATGAAACAGTCTTCAAGACAGCGCCATCCGGACCGACAACCTCTATATATGTGATACCCTTCCCATCTGAATTAGCCCAACCATATGCGGCCGTGCCAATACTAGTTACCTTGTCTTCCGGCAATCCTTGTGTTTTCAATGTAACCCGCGCAAATGGTTCCGAATCACCGTAGACTTCTGATTTAGCAATGTCAGGATACCATGATGCTTGATATTTTGGATCACCACAACCACCAAAGTTCTCGTACATGTATTGCGTAAATTCTTTGCTAGCCTGCTGGTCCAGCACTTCTGTTCCCGTCTTTGCTTGGGTAAAACTACCCGAGATACTGTATGTAAATTCTGGCGAGGAGCTAGTCTTGAACCAACAAATAGCATACGTTTTTTCACCAGGTTTCAATTTGTCGATGAAAATCGAATCCCCTCCTAGCCTTGATCCATCCACATCCTTGGATGTCACTGAAACAGATCCATCAAAAACTTCAGAGTGTGTATTTTTGACCCATACTACGACTTTTTGTTCTCCCTTTTCGTTTACCATGTCTTGCGCATCAAACTCAACCTTGATTTTGTCTAAATCGGCCTTAGTAGCTGTCTCAGCCTTGCTCGAGTCAGAAGTGCTGGAATCTTTCTTACTGTCTGAACCGCTTCCAGCGGCTAGAACCAAAAACAACAGAAGAATACATACCGAGGCTATAACGCCATATTTCCTTCTCATTTTCAATCATCCCTCCGAGTATACAAGTTGATAAAAGGAACAACACTTGCCGCCGAAACAAGCAAAAGATCAATTCGGTCGAATGTTCCTGGAACCCACGAGAACGCTTGGCAAAGCTCACCCCCTATTCCCAATGTCGGACCGATCAATAAAAAGAACCAACGAATCCATCCCGCCTTCTTTGCCCAAATCAGTATCATCAAAGCAGTCAATCCATAGACCCATAAGGCATCTGGCAGGTTGAAAATGACCCAGGACGGCAACTGTTCTGAAAATGGTATAGCGTATTCTCGTATCGCTTCAATGAACGGCTTCAATCCGATAATCTGTGCCCAGTGGAACATCCGTAGATTTTCTGACCTAGACATAATGTAGATAATACCACCCAGTGTTATAGGCCCAATCCCATGAATTATGACGGGCCTAATCATCCTCACCCTCATTTGCCAAAGCCTTCTTCGTATTTCCACCATTCATGAACCAAATCCAGCCTTTTTTAGCTATTCAATATCTAGAGTACTATTTCCTGCTGTTTTTGTCGAACACAACCAACTTCAAGGAGGGAACAACATGCACAGTATCAAGACACTCAAGGACCTGGAGGCCATGCGTTCCTCCGGTCTGCTGCCCCCCGACTACGTCCAACTGGTATCTGACCACTTCCATCTGCTGGCCGAGTGCCTGGGCGACGGCGAGCCCATCGAGGAGTTCTCCCTGCTCATGCTGGGCTGGCTCACCGTCCTGTGGCTGGGGGACGACACCGGCCACATCCCCAACGCCCTGCTGCCCAGAGAGTGCGGCGGCCTGCTGGGTTGCTGGCCCGAATACGTCGAGCGCTTCGACCTCCCGTCCGGGACCATCTACCGTCCGATGTTCCTGCACGATAACGAGGCCGCCCATTTTGTATACGTACCGGCCGTCATTTGCGACACTGCTGCCCTAGACTGGCTCGAGGAGTACGTTGAAGGGGAACAACCCATCCTGCCGCCGTCGGACGGGGAGGTGCCGATATAGCGTGTCAAATGAAGGACCGGACAACCCTAACCACAAGGTCAGCCCTGGAGTTCGGAAACTCCTTAGCCCGCAACTCATCGAAGAAATCTGGCGCATCCACTCCCTGCACCCGGACCTACCCGCCTTCTTCGACCTCGGCCGGGGCCGGAACAGCACCCAAAAGGTCAGCCATTTCACGCTGCTTCCCTGGCACTGGAAGGTCCACAGAATCCCCTGCAGCTCCCCTGTGGACGGCCTGCGACTGGCTTTGCGCATGAACGATGACGGTTCGTTGCTGCTCAGGATCAGGAACCTGGGAATGGAGGAAAGCCTCGCCTCCGGTTCCGGATGCGTCCAGGGCGAACTCTTCGGCGGCACAGACAACGAATAGTAGCGGCGCCATAGAAACCGTAGCCGGAACAGGGACTGCTGTTCTGACAATATCGTGCAGAAAGGAGGTGTGCCCATGAACATACAGCCCTTGCCGTACCCCGATCGTGCTACGGTTGAAGCGATCAAGAGTTTCATCCGGAAGCTGATTAAGATTATCACCAAATAGCCGCAGAAGGGGGGAACTCACACCCATGCTGAACTGGATAGAAATCGCTGGGAAGATACTGGCTATAGTAATAGCGGAGCTAATCAGGGACAAGAAATGACTGCCTGACGGATGATGCCCCTGTCACAGGGCATCATCCGTCTTTGCTGGCAACTGGAGCTTGTAGCACCTGACCAGGAACTCAACGAACTGAGAGTAGCTGTCTATAACCCGATCCCGCTTGAGCTGCCTGAAGAGCTCAATGACAAACCCGTCGCATCTCAGGGTAATCTTGGTCTTGTGCGGATGGTCCGGCGGCAGGGGCGGTCTGCCCCTTGTCTCTACCTTCACCCCGTATTGGAGCAGCCGCTGCTTTACGCGCTTCTTTTTTTCCTCCAGCTGGGCCAGCTTGCGCGAGATTCGGGTGCGCGCCGCGGTGTCGTTGCATCCTGCCAGCTCCCTCTTCAGAACCGACTTCTCGCTGCAGTAGCCTTCCCACATGCTGAGCAGGCTGTCGATCTGGTTCTGTCGCATCTGCTCCAGCACGTCCATATTGAATCTGGGTTCCATAGGCTGTCAACTTCCTTCCATATATATTAATGTAATGTTTCCGTTTTTCGGGTCGGCACAAAAAGGCACCCGGTGGGAAACACCCCAAGAATCATATTCCGGCGCAGAAGAACAGAAATATTTGGTCGGCACAGAATACTAAGCACTTCCCCAGTCCAATTTACCGGGCTGTTTGAAAAATCGCAAAATACTGCATCCCGCTTCGAAATAGTTAGATAAACTCAAATAGTCACTTTTTCCACTTTTCCCCACAAAAATCATGGGAGCAACTCCTCGCGTCAACGCTTTTACCTGTTTTTTAAAGCCTCAGACCTACATGGAAAAATACACAGTGGTTTTGTATAATCTAAAATAGGATGAGAAAACAGAATATGCCCGATGGCCGCCCAAGCTTTAATTAGCATCCAAGATGCTGTATCCGCTCAGCGTACTACAGGCCCAAAGCCCGGCACACCCCGCGGGGAAAGTCGGCGTTACGCCTATGCCATCGCAATACCCTTGATTGAATTCCAATCACTGGTATCGCGGCGGCGTTTTTGTTTTTCTGACCCTTGAACAAAACTGAAGCCTGCAATCTTTGCAGGCGGAGAAGGGCCAGAAAAGGAGGTGACAGGCCGGCCAGCACCCTCGACAGGGCGATTGCTGAATAGCGCCAAGCAGAACAATCCGCTGGCGCAAGATCTTTGAAAACTCAATACACACAAAAAAAGCCGGGGGAAGGGCCTTCAGCGGTCCTTTAGTTCTGTCAGTTGCGGCAGAAGCGGGAATGTCGCACCTGACGCTAGTGGCAGAATCCGGCACGTTTGTTGGCGGGAGCCGGCATCTGCGGCATCAAAAAGGGTGCCCGGTGTCGGAGACCCGACCAAAAATTCGATCCGAAAGGAGCTAAATGCGATGCGATTAGCCGACATCAAAGACCATTTCACGCTATCCCGTCCCGAAACCGACTCCAACAGCGTTACCGATGGAAGGCACGAAGGCATACTGCGAAGCGCCGAGCTGGTGGAGCGTGAGAGTACCTATACTGCCGACGGATACAGGGTAACCCTAAACATTAAGGTTGAAGTCGAAGACGAAGTGGGCGATCCAGTATACCTCTACCTCTCACCAACCTATTCATGGTCCCAGCGGGGAAAGATGCTCGGCATCTTGGAAAAGCTGGAAGTGCTGCCCGAGCCGGGGAAGAGCCTCGACCTGGCGGACCTTGTTGATCTTCCCGTAACCATAATCGTTGAAAACGTCGAGAAAGATAGTCGCTGTTTCTCCAACATCGTTAGCATAAAACGGGCAAGGCCCGCCAGGAAGTCCGATAAACAAGCTTCCAAAAGGCGGCAGGCGATGGTCGAGGAACCAGATGACGACGAAGAATACAAAATCGATTAAAAACTAGCGGACGGACGGGGCCGCAAAAGGCCCCGTCCGCAACCGATAAGGAGAGCAGTAAATGGACAAAACAGATCTCATAAAAAGCATAGCAACTAATCTCGGCACCATCCGGAAGCCTGGAGAAGTGGCCGAGGTCAGAATACTCCACACGAGACAAGGAACCATCAGCGGCTATTTCGACGACTGGAACCTACTGGCCTCGGCGGTCAGCCAGTACGTCGGCAAGCATGACGTATACACAACGCTCAACCCGGTAAAGCCCGATCTGCTGGCACGATGTGCTAACAGGCTTCAGGCCAACCTAAAGCCGGTCACCGGGGACGGGGACATAGCGGCAATCAGCTACATACTGGTGGACGTGGACCCCGTGAGGTCTCCCGGCATTTCATCAGCCAAGCCGGAGAAGGACGCCGCCTTCGAGGTGGCCAAGGCCATCCGGGACTCCCTGGCAATCAAGGGATTCCCGGAACCATTCTTCTGCGACAGCGGCAACGGGTTCCACATGCTGATACCCACCGCTCTGGAAAACACGCAGGAGAACGTGGCGCTCTTGAAAGATGCCCTAGGAGCCCTTGACTTCCTACACTCGACCGGTCGGGCCGTGGTGGACCTGAAGACCTACAACCCCTCCAGGATAACGAAACTTTACGGTACGATGGCCTGCAAGGGCGATGACACCCCTGAACGACCGCACCGCTGGTCAAGGATAATCAAGGCTCCGGAAACGCCAGTGGCCGTTTCGCGGGAACTGCTTCAGGAGCTTGTGTCGCAACCGCCGGTAATTACCCAAAAACGGGGGAAAACGGTTCTGAAGAGCGGGGGGAGTCTCGACTTGGACAAGTGGATCACGGATCACGGACTAGATCTGGCCTACAAGGCCCCGTTCCAGGGCCTGGGAACCAAGTACATCCTGGGGACGTGTCCCTGGGACGGCAGCCACAGGGACCGATCGGCCTACATCATACAGTTCGATAACGGCGCGACAGCGGCGGGATGCCACCACAACGGTTGCCAGGGGCAGGACTGGCAGACTCTCAGGGAACTGCTGGAGCCCGGCGGCTGCCCGGAAGCCGGGGTGAGCGCGGACGGAAGCCAGGCCGACCGCATCATCAGCTTGGCCAACGGCTGCGATTACTTCAGCAGCGACATCGACGAGCCCTTCGCTGCAGCCCTGGTCGCCGGCCACTGGGAGGTCATGCAGGTCAAGAGCAAGCGGTTCAAGATGTACCTGACCAAACTCTACTACGACGATACCGGGCACGCTCCGGGCAGCGATGCCATGGCCCAGGCGACGGCGCTGCTTGAGGCAACGGCCCTGTTCTCTGGGAACAAAAGGCAGCTGCAAAATCGGGTCTGCGCACATTGCGGCGACTTCTACTATGACCTCTGCGACCCTGGGTGGAGAGCTCTGCGGATAACGGCCGGCGGCTGTTCGATTGAAGACCACCCGCCAATCCTATTCACCAGAGGCGCGAACATGGACCAGCAGGCCGACCCCGACTTCAGCGCGGGTCCGGGGGATCTGCTGGGGCTTGTCCGCAAGCATTTCACCTTCAAGACTGAGTCCGATACCGCCCTCTTCGCGGTCTATCTGGTCAGCTGCTTCCTGCCGGAGATAGCGCATCCGCTCCTCGTCCTGTACGGCGAGAAGGGAGCATCGAAATCAACCACCATGCGAATGGTGAAGAGACTGGTGGACCCGGCCAAGCAGGATCTCCAGTCGATGCCCTCCTCGAAGCAGAACCTGGCGATAATGCTGGCCAACACATACATGCCTGCGTTTGACAACCAGGACAGCCTGTCTGCCGAGAAGAGCGACATGCTGTGCATGGCGGCTACGGGCGGAGCGTTCTCGAAGCGGACCCTGTACAGTGACGCCGACGAGACCATCCTCCGTTTCAAGCGCTGCGTTACCCTCAACGGCATCAACGTGGTGGCAGTGAGGGAGGACCTGCTGGACCGGTCGATAGTGCTGGAGCTGCAGAGGATACACAAGTCGGACCGGAGAACGGAGCTGGACGTTTGGTCCTCTTTCGAAGCCGACCGGCCGTCATTCCTCGGGGCCATCTTCAACTCGGTCTCAGCTGCAATGACCGTCCGGCCAGGGGTGACTTTGAGTCAGGCCGGCAGGATGGCCGACTTCACCTTCTGGGGGTACGCCATCGCTGAAGTCATCGGGATAGGCGGGGAGGTCTTCCTGGGCGCATACCTTGGGAACCAGGAGCGCGCCAACGAGGAGGCCCTAGCATCAAACCCGGTAGCGTCGGCCGTGATCGCACTCATGAGAAACAGGAGTGTCTGGTCGGGCAGCGTTTCAGAGCTTTTGGAGGCCATAGAAAACGTGGCCGAAAGGGAGCGAATCAATACCCGTGTGAACACATGGCCCAAAGATCCCCATTGGCTCAGCAACCGTCTGAAGGCCATAAAGTCGAACCTTGAGGAGGTTGGCATCTTCTACGACATCAGGCATGCCGGCAACTTCAAGAGAGCAACCATTGAGAACCACAATAGCCCTGTGAGCACCGTTCGTAGGGCGCCGGATGAGGAAACTGAAGATCTTGATGATCTGAATGAAGACTCTGACTGAGCCCCGGCTCTCTTTGCCCGGTTTTCACCGTCCGTTGCGGCAGTTGCGTCAAAGCGGACATTATTGCCGCTAATGCCGATAGAACCGGTCGGCAAGGGCTGGGGACACGAAGGCAAGAAAGGCGGTTTTTGCCTTCGTATCCAAGCTCTCGATTTCATGGGCTTTAGTCAGAGCCTCCGGTTCTGGTAAACCGAACTAATATAAACTTCAAGCATTTATTCTAAATATGAGATATCCGAGGTACGGCTATGGAAAAGAAAGCAGACGATGCCATGTACTGGGCGCTGATAGAGATTCTGACGTCAATAGTCACAATCCGAATCGCCCAGGAGGCAAACGTAAGACCAGACCAAGATAAATGATAATTTGAAGGAGGAGATGACATTGAGCCTGGCTCTCAATAATGGCAAGCCCCTTAGGTCCGCGATCTATGCCCGCGTATCTACTGAGGAGCAGGCTGAATTTGGCTACAGCATAGATGCACAGGTCGACGCCCTTACCTCGCATATACGGCTGTTGGGAAACGAGCTGGTTGGGACGTATGTGGATGCGGGCGTCAGCGGTAAGTCGGTCAAGGGCCGACTGGAGTTGGCCAGAATGCTCCAGGATGCGAAGGATGGCAAGTTCGATGTGGTCCTGGTGTGGAAGATCAACCGCCTGGCCCGCAACCAGCTGGACCTCTTGCGGATCATTGACGATCTCCGCGCCTGTAATGTGGCCTTCCGCTCATATTCAGAGAACTTTGAGACGGAAACACCCATGGGCAGGTTCGCCCTTCAGATGATGGGCGCGGTGGGTGAGTTGGAGCGGAATACCATCGTCGAAAACGTCCGGCTGGGTATGAAGCAGCGGGCCAGGGATGGTAAATGGAACGGCGGGGCAGTCCTGGGTTATAGGACCGAGTCTGTACCCAATGCCAGCAAGCGCCACCCGGAGTCCAGGCTCATTGTGGTTAAAGATGAGGCGGATACGGTCCGCCTCATCTTCGAACTTTACGCCAGCGGGCTGGGCCTCAAGGCGATCGCAAACCGGATTAACAAAGAGGGTCTGCGCACCAAGCGGGGTAACATGTTCAGCATCAACGGGGTCAGGGACATCCTTCTGAATCCCGTCTACATAGGCAAGATTCGCTTTAATGTCAGGGAGCACTGGTCCGAGCTTCGCCGCAAGGGTACCAACCCCGACTATATACTCGCCGACGGCGACCATGAGCCGATAATATCCCAGGAGCTTTGGGACCGGGTGCGAGCCATACACGCGGCCAAGGAAGGCAAGCCTAAGCGCTCGTTTACCGGCACCTATCCGCTGACCGGCCTGCTCCGGTGCCCGGAATGCGGTGCCGGAATGGTAGCTGGCAGGAGCTCACAGAAGCGCAAGGACGGTACTGAGTGGATTCGCCGTTATTACGTCTGCGGTCAGTTCGCCAATAAGGGCAGTGCCGCCTGCCGGGCCAACAGCGTGCCCGCCGACCAAGCCGAAAAATACGTATATGAGCGCCTGTCTGAAGTCGTGACCAAGAAGCAGATTCTCCGCGATGTGGTGTTGAACGTTAACAGGGAGCGTACCGGGCATATACAGGTGCTGCAGGAGGAACTGACCCAGGTGGACAAGATGATACAGCAGGCCACGGCCAGGAAGAACAAGCTGTTTGCACTGTTCGAAGAGGATAAGGTCAGCCAGGACTTCATCAGGGAGCGCCTTGTTGGCCTGGATGAGGAGCTGACCGTCCTAGGCGACCGTAAGGCCGAGCTTGAGGCTCAGATTGACAGCCAGGACGCCACGCCGGTCCCGATAGAGATGGTTGAGGCAGTCCTGCGGGACTTCTCTGCGGCCCTGAGCGCATGCGCGCCTGAGCAGCGCAAGAGCCTGCTGGTGCTGGTTGTAAAGGAAATAACGGTTAAAGACAGATGTGTGGATAAGATCGTCCTGACATTCGATGAGACTATCGAAAGAAATGTCAGAAGGTGGGGAGATTCGAACGGGGAGGAGGCCTCAGAGGGTGTCGACGACGACACCCTCGATAGGTCACTTGTGGTACGGTTCACCCTTTAATATCTTGAACCCCCGATAGAGTTGTTCGGTGAGGATTAGTACGGTCATCTGGTGCAGAAATGTCAGGGGGGAGAGAGATATGAGCGCATCGGCCCGGGCTTTGACGGCCGGGGCGATGCCGAAGGAGGAGCCGACCACCAGGTTGACCCGGGGTTTGCCGGAGAGGTTCCAGGACTGCATGGCCTCGGCCAGAGCCTCGGATGACAGCTGCCGGCCCTTGATGTCCAGGGCCACCAGGATATCGTTGTCTCCAATCATATTCAGTATCTTATCGCCCTCTTTATCCAGGGCGCGGGCGATCTCCTTGTCGCCGGCGCGGGGGCTGAGCTTTTCCTCCAGCCCCTCCACCAGTTCCATGGTGGCATAAGGGGTCAGGCGTTTCAGGTATTCCTGCACGCCAGCCTGGTAAAAGGGCTCCCGTATCTTGCCCACTGTTATGATTCGGTATTTCAAGGGCCTGCTCCGTTCGCTTTATTGCTTTTGCCTATCTTATATCTTTTTCCAAATAAAATCCATGCGCTAAAATCATTTAACCGGGATATAAACCTCCAGCCGGCGGTTATCCATGTGATATCCGGTAAAATATCCGTCGGCGTATGTAAAATCGAGAGAGTAGTCGCCTTTGGTCTGCAATCCCTTCATCGGCAGCCATTCTCCGTAAGCATATAGCACTATTTGCCCATATTCAAAAACCGACGGGGCGTGTTCAGGGGTAAAAACAGCATAGCGGGACGGCGGCAAGATCCTCGCCTGTAAGCCCGCCGGTGCCTCCGGTGTGGTGGTTTCAACCGCAGCCATATGATACAGCATATCGTTCTCAGGATGGTGTATCTCGAAGCCGATGGATAGATTTTCTGTCTTGATGTTATTTACGGCTGATATTTGGGGAATAAATTCCTCCCGCCAAAATCGCGGGATGATGTCTTCTTCGATGGTTCCTACCACAGAGGTAGATAGTTCTCTTCCCACCAAATACATCTCATCCCGATCAATTAGTTTACCGTCGATCTGTATCCGCGGGTAATCCAACTGGTACCTATTTTCGAGCTGCTGGCCGAAACGGGTGTATTTATCGAAATTAATAATCTCTCTTCTGCCCTTACGGTATTGGGAGGGGGTTGCTCCATACAGCCGGGAGAAGGCCCGGGTAAACGCCTCCTGTGATTCAAATCCGGCCTCGATTGCAATATCAAGTATTCTCCTTTTGGTGGTAACCAACTCCCGGGCGGCGAGATACAAGCGTTTGCTGCGAATATAGCTCCGGATGGTAAAACCGGTAGCTGCCAGAAATATCTTATGAAAATGTGACAGTGAAAAGCCGGCGACCGCCGATATGGTTTCCAGACCGAGGTCGTCATCCAAATGGGTATCAATATAATCTACTGCCTTTTCAATACTCTGACTCAGTGCCATGACCCAACTCCCTTACTATCTAGCTGTCTGATTCTAATTTTAATAGAAACGGTCAAAACCCCGGCATAAAAGTTTCGTAGTATGATAAAAAAGACAGGGCAGGTGATTGGTTTTGTGTACCGGTTTTGCTTGTTATACCATTCATCCATTGTACGCTATGAATTTTGATTGCTGGGAAGTTCCGCTGAGAATGCGCCTCAGCAGCGAGGGTGAGATGGATGTTTTCTGGTTCGAGGCCAATATGAACGGGGAATTCCTGGAGACGGCCGCCATGAATTCAAAAGGCTTTTTCAGCAATTTCCAGGGCAATCTTTCGGCCCGGCATAAAAACGTTGAGGCGGGACCAGGGACGATGACTATAGCCGAGGTTTATCGAAATTCCCTGAGAAGATGTGGGCAAATAGCCGATCTTAATGATCTGATCGGAAATCGTACCATGGTTTATCCGCCGGTGCCCCCCGAATGGAATATGCTGCATAACCTTTTTGCGGATAAATATGGGCGGGCTTTGATCCTGGAGACTTCCGAGGGCCATAATGAGATAACGGAAATCGCCGGCAGCTACCTGGTCATGACCAATTTCCCGGTAAATGAATTCAGGAACCTAGCGCTGGCCGAGGTAGCGGGAGCAGGTGATGATCGCTACAAACTTGCCTGTGAGTATCTGACCCAACATGAGGAGGTTGGTGTGGAAGAGGCATTTGCTTTGCTGCAAAAAACCGCCCAGAACACCGAAGGATGGAGGACCCTGTGCTCAATGGTCTTTGACCCGATCGGGCTGCAGGTTCATTTCGTCTTAAATCAATTGTTTAGCAGGGTATTTACCTTTGACATGAGGGAACGCAACCTTACTCCCCCGGTAAATGATGCTTTGGCCCAGGCAAATATTTCTTTTGAGGGGTTCAACCTGATAACGGATTAGATATCTTTATATAGAAGCGGTGGCTATTCAACCACCGCTTCCTTAATCCGGTTGTTGTCCAACGGTCATTTAGAATATTTCTTAGCCTCGGGCAAGTTTTACAGTAAGAGTGGTTTTCGTGAAACGACCGCTTCTGCTGGTGGGGGGGCGTACTACGCTGACCTTTACCGTCTGGCCGATCTTGCGGGCGAATATTTGCTCCTGCATTTCGGCTCCGGTGCTCACCTTCCGTCCATCGATAGCGGTAATGATATCATATCCCTTCATCCCGGCCCGGTCCGCCGGTCCGCCGGCGGCAGGCATACAAATTACCCCGAAATCCACCGGCATATCATAATAATTGGCCAGGTCCGGGGTGACTTCGCCGACAATGCCGGTCCCCATCACCGGTCGGTACACCCGGCCGTCCTTTTTTAAGGCGGCTACCACCGCCTGCACCTGGTTGGAGGGGATGGAAAAGCCCATTCCCTCAAAACCCTCGGCTGATATCTTGGCACTGTTGATCCCAATGAGCTTGCCCTGCAGGTTGACCAGGGCTCCCCCGCTGTTACCGGGATTGATGGCGGCATCGGTCTGGATCAGGCGGAAGACATAGCCCTCCTCGCTGGTGAGTAAACGGTTCAGGCCGCTGACAATTCCGGCCGTCACCGAACGGGCAAAGCGCTGACCCAACGGGTTGCCGATAGCCACCACCTCTTCCCCCACCAGCAGTTTCTCGGAATCGCCGAATGGGGCGGGAGATAGTTTGGCGTTGGCGTTGATCTTGACCAGGGCCAGATCGGTGCGAGGATCAGTTCCCACGATCTCGGCGTTTTTTTCGCTGCCGTCGGCCAGGGTAACGGTCAGCGGTCCGCCGGTACTCACCACATGGTTATTGGTAACGATGTAGCCGGCCCGGTCGATAATCACCCCCGACCCGCTGCTGGTCACCTCGCCCGGGTCCAAACGATCCGCGCTGCGGTTGATACTGCTGATGCCCACCACTGACGGGCTGACCTGCGCGGCCACCTTGCTAACATTGCCAACTGCCGTTGGCTGCTCCTGCGTTACCATGGGCTTAGCCGGGGTAATCCGGGTCTGGAACAGATGATAAATCCCCAGTCCCACACAGAAAAATATAATGAAGAAAACCAGGGCTCTGCTCGTGCGTGCGTTCATCCAATCCCTCCAAAAAAGACAAAATAAGTGCCGGGGGCACTTATCGGTAGTTTTCGCAGGGCTCCGGACCTTATACCGGCTAATTAATTCCAGGTGGGGCACGAATGGACGCAGATAACGCTGATATTTAATGATTTACGCAGATCTTCTTTAACTGTGATGTAACCTAAGACATAGGGGACGGTAAGACATTGGCCCCTTATCCTCAAGTAGGGGCAGATTCTATATTCGCCCGCGATTTCGGTTTGGGTATGGAATAGGTGGATATGGAATTCTATATCTTGCTGCAAACAAAAGACCACCCTACTCTATTTGTAGTGGTGGTCTCGCTATAAGTATTCATATAATCATCTGCGTCAATCATATAAAATCAGCGTCCGTCTGCGTCTATTCGTTTCCCTCTGTAATTAATCCGTATAATCTCCGTCGATATAACCTTTGTGCACCTTGGCTCCGAGGGAGGTGAGCTTTTCGACGATGTCTTCATAACCCCGGAAGATGTGTATGGCCTCTTCGATCTCAGTCTCACCCTTAGCCACCAGCGATGCCAGCACCAGGGCCGCACCGGCTCTGAGATCGGTGGCCTTGACCCGGGCCCCGTAGAGGCAGCTAACGCCTTCAATGACTGCGGTGTGCCCCTCCACCTTAATATTAGCACCCATTCGTTTCAGCTCGTCCACGATCTGAAAACGGTTTTCAAACACATTTTCCACTATCATACTTGATCCGGGCGCCAGCGACAGCAGGGCCATCATCTGCGACTGCATATCGGTGGGGAAGCCGGGATAAGGCAGGGTCTTGATGTCAACCGGTGAGATACGTTTGCCGGCCCGCACCAACAAGCCCTGGTCGTTCTCCTCCACCTGGGCGCCGGTCTCCTGCAGCTTGGCTATTACCGGATGCAGATGGGTGGGGATGATGTTCTCCACCTGGACCTCACCGCCGGAGATGGCGGCACCAATCATATAGGTCCCGGCCTCGATCCGGTCGGGAATGATGGCATAGCGGCCGGCTTTCAGGCTGGCTACGCCTTCGATCTTGATCAGATCGGTACCGGCTCCGCGAATACGCGCTCCCATCGAATTCAAAAAATTAGCCAGGTCGACGATCTCCGGTTCCTTGGCTGCATTTTCGATAATGCTGGTGCCGGGAGTCCTGGCCGCCATCATAATAATGTTCTCGGTGGCTCCCACACTGGGAAAGTCCAGATAAACCCGGGACCCGGACGGTTTCTTCGAGCTGGCGAATATATAACCATGTTCGATTTTTATCTCGGTGCCGAGGGCGGCTACCCCCTTAATATGCAAGTCCATGGGCCGGGACCCGATATCGCAGCCTCCGGGCAGCGATACCACCGCTTCGCCCTGACGTCCCAGCATGGAACCCAGGAACAGGTTGGAGGCCCGCATCTGTTTGGCCAGTTCATAGGAGGTATGGTTCTTGACCTTACCGGCCGGCGGACAGATGGACAGGCTGCCGTCTGGATTCCAGGCCGTGTCCACCCCGATATCGTTTAATATCTCGATCATTACTTCTACGTCGCGGATGCGGGGCAGATTATCGAGGATAGTCTCCCCATCAGCCATGATGCTGGCAGCCATCAGGACCAGCCCGGCATTCTTGGCTCCGCTTACTCTTACCATCCCGTGCAGGGGATGTCCTCCCTCAATACACAAGGTTTCCTTCAAGGGTTCACACCTCTCTCCGGATTTGATCGGGGTGGTTTCGCCACTGAATTTGTCAATGATAGCTGCTGTCATAGTTAATTGTTTTTCTCCAAGTATTTATAGAATTCCTGTTCCCAGGTTCGGTAGCTCACTCCCATGGTCTTCTCGATTGCTGTTGGCAAGCTCTTGCCTTCGCCCAACTGGGTCATGATCTGGAATAGACTGTCCTCTCCACCGGAAGCGGCGATATACTCAGCGGCCTGCAGTGATTCCCAGTAGGCTATACTCTGGTCTAGTTTATCAAAATTGCGGTCCAGGCTGGCCAGCTCATAATAGGAAGGCTCCTGCCCAGCGGCAAAGGGACTCTCGAATTCGAAACCAGTGGTCCTTTTCTCAACATACTGAGCGACGCCTTCTGTCCACCAGCGATTATAATTGCCCCGGGTAATCTCGTCAACCATCAAATGCACAAACTCATGCGTCATGGGACCCTCACGGGTGAATCTGTCGGTGGAATCCCCCGAATCCATCCACTCGCGCGGTGACAATACCCGAATAGAACCGGCCCAGTATACTCCCATAGCTTTTTCATCCCGGTCCCAGCCAAAGCTGCGGGCCAGGCTGCTGCTGTTCGGGTAGATAACAATGGTGGTCCGGTTCTTCGGCTCCTCGCCGAATACCTTGCCCACTGAATCGTAGGCATCCTCGGCGGCGGCAGCCACCATGGGCACCCAGTCACTATCCAACGCGGTATATTTTATATTGTAGTGATCAGTCTTTATCTCATTAAAGGCGGTCGTACTCAGGTTAATCTCCTGATCGACCATGAAGCGCATTATGTCCTGGCTGTTTTTGCTGATCAGCAGTGTAATGGTCAGAATCAGAACCAGGATCATACTGACCGACTTAACTGAAGCATTAAACCTCAACCCCGGCATTTTCTCCTCTCCCCTCTGCCCCCCATTATACAATGGTGGCATCAGCCGGGGTCCAAGTAAATAGTGGCCCTACTCCTTCAAATACTCTGTAACGGATATTGCTGCCATGGCCCCGTCTCCGACGGCTGTCGCCACCTGGCGGCCCACCTTGGCCCTGATATCGCCGGCCGCAAAGATTCCGGGAACCCCGGTGGCCATTTTGGCATCGGTCTTGATGTATCCATCATCGGTCTCCAGGATTGACTCGATAAAGTCAGCCGCAGCTACCAGCCCGATGCTGACGAAGAGACCTTCGACCTCCAGCACCTCTTCCTGACCGTTTACGGCATCCTCGAGAATAAGGCGCTGCATCAGCCCCTCACCTTCAATACGCTTAACTATCTTGTTAAGTTTCAGTTCGATGCGGGAATCAGCCTTCATCTTATCCACCGAGGTCTGGTTAGCTCGGAATTCCTCGCGCCGATGTATAAGATAAACCCTGGAGGTGATGTCCGCCAGGTACAGCGCTTCCTTGACCGCTGAATCGCCGCCGCCCACCACGGCCACCGGCACACCCTGGAAAAAAGCGCCGTCACAAGTCGCGCAGTAGGAGACCCCCCTCCCCAGGAATTCCTTCTCCCCGGGAGCCTTAAGTTCGCGCCTCCGGGCACCCATGGCAATGATCACCGCCCGGGTCTGGTACTCACCGCTTTCGGTGACTACCTTGTGCCCTTCGGCTACCGGCTCGATCGCCTTTACTTCTTCCATCTTGAATTCGGCCCCAAAGCGTTCGGCCTGCTTGTGAAACATCTCCATCAGTTCTGGCCCATTGACCCCAAAGGGAAATCCGGGGTAATTATCGATCTGATCTGTCCAGCCGGCATTGCCGCCTATGGAGTTGGCCTCCAGGACCAGTGTTTTCAATTTGGCACGTCCAGTGTAGATAGCGGCGGTCATCCCGGCCGGGCCGCCACCAATGATTATTACATCATACACACTACCGACCTCCTTCATGACATTTTTTAGAAATACTTCTAGTATTATTCTCCATTAATGCTGGTATATGCTCTGATTCTCTTCTCCTGCCATCCGGTTTCATATCCTTATATTATTAGATCCCGCTGACCGGGGTGAACCAAACCCGACTATTTCTATGAAAAAAACCCCGACCCTTTAGTTGGTCAGGGTTTTTCGGCTAGCGCAAATAACCTATGGGATTGTTATATGCCCCGTTACTGGTTACCTCAAAGTGGAGGTGAGGGCCGGTGCTGTGCCCGCTGTTGCCGGAATATGCGATAAGCTGGCCCTTGGATACCATCTGGCCGGAACTTACCACCAGGCTGGAACAGTGCGCATATTTAGTCTCCAGGCCGTTGCCGTGGTCGATCTTAACGCAATTACCGTATCCTCCGGAATATCCGGCGAAGAATACCACGCCGCCGTCAGCGGCATAAATGGGAGTGCCGGTATGTACCCCGATATCGATACCATGATGTCCGCCGGAATAATACTGGGTCACCACTCCGTAAAGCGGCCAGCTCATGGCGCCGGTCCGACTGATCAGACTGCGGGATGCGATGGTGACCCCGCTGCCCTTGACGATTACACGGTCTACCGCTGCCTGCAGGATCTTCTCCTCGATGATCTCCCGTTTGGAGACTACCCCGTTTTTCTTGCTGGCAATATAGACGATGTGCTTCTGTCCGTTTTTACCGTTCTGCCTGATAGCCACCCGGCTGGGTGATTTCTTGTCAGTGATTATCTTGGTCTCATAAGGGATCTCTTCAGTTTTTTCACCCTTTACCCGGGTGACTACATTTATGTAAGGCTTGCTCTTGACCAGGATCAGCTTCTGATCCAGATCCAATTTATCCGTCGTGAGATGATTGGCCTTGATGATATCATCCACATACATATCATTCTGGCGGGCGATCATCCACAGCGAATCCCCTTCCTTGACGGTATACTTCTCGGGATTATTGGTGCCGGTGGTGATCAGGTCATAGGCCTTGTTCCCGGAAAGGATCTGTTTGACTGATACCCGGACCGATTTGACCAGAACCTTCTCGGCAAAGGCCAGACTGAGTATCTTCTCGCTGCTGTCCACCTGGGAATACTCTTTTTTCAATTGAGCCAGCACCTTATCGGCGGCCGCCGGACTCGAAACATAGGTGAGGGTCTTCTTATTAATGATAATAGCCCCGGCGGTGACTTTGTAATCCAGATTTTCGGCCAGTTTGCTTTCAACGGCGGCCGGTATCAGCAGGGAACTCTTCTTGACCAGACGCCACTTGCACTCCAGGGGAGTGGCCAGTATAAGCTTCTGATCATACCTTTTCTCAGCTTGCTTCTGTATCTTCAGGGCCGCTTGTTCGACCTCTGTTTTGTCCTTGACGGCAAAAACCTGCTCCCCGTTTATGTATACGGCATAACCTGTTGTACGAGTAAGGAGAACACTCCCAATCAGTAATAATACCACGAACATTGCAGCGATGGCTGCAAAGAATAAGGACTGATCTTTTCTTATATAACCAAGCATAAATTACTCTCCATATTGCTTTTTTTGACCAAACGTTTTTTACTTCTACTTTTTCTCCAAAAATTCCTCCTTTTTTTGGCCGAGATCGGCCCGCGATATGTCTTCATCCCCGATAAAACCAGGGATTTGCAAGCACTAATTAATAGGTTTGCTGATCTGAGCTCTTCCGCCATTACGGTTGCTCGATCCTTTTCTTCAAATCCAGGTAGATGGCCCCTTCGATTCGCTTGCGATGCATGGCACAGGACAATTCATCCGGCACCCCGATATCACCCTTGCGCAGGTAGTTGTTGGCATGACAGCCACCGCCGCAGAAGTTCCTGGCCCAGCAGGCCAAACACTCCGCTTTGTGCCCCAGATCGTTGCGGACAAATGCCTGGCGCACTCCGGTCGCCCGGATACCGTCCACCACATTACCCAAAAGGAACTGCTCATTGCCCACCAGTTGGTGACAGGGATAGATGTCCCCCTCAGGGGTCACCGCCAGATAATCCACCCCAGCACCGCATCCGCTGCGGCGCTTGGCCAGACAGGGACCCTCCTGCAAGTTGAGATTATAATGAAAGAAATGAATATCCTGACCTGACTGGTAATATTCCAGTAGGACATCAGTCAAGCGCTCATACTCAGATAAGACCTGTGGCAGGTCTTCCTCTTGTATAGCATATTCCGCTGCGGAACCGATGGCCGGTTCCAGGGACAGGCTGGGGAAACCCTGGTCAATAATATGGCGCAGGTCCAGGCTGAAGTCCAGGTTGTGGCGGGTAAAGGTCCCCCGGATGTAATAGCTGACCGGCTTCCTCTCTACCATGCGCCGGATATTGCGCAGAACCAGATCGTAGCTGCCTCCCCCGCTGTTCAGGGTGCGGCAGCGATCATTAGTGGAAGGGCGGCCATCCAGGCTGAGCACTACTGATATTCCCTGGTCAATGATGAAATCCATAATCTCATCGTCCAGCAGGAGTGCATTGGTGGTCAGGGTAAAGTTGAAGGTTTTCCCGGTTTGGGCCTCCAGTTCGCGGCCATAATCGACCAGCTCTTTTACTACTCCGGCATTGAGCAGGGGCTCGCCACCGAAAAAGTCTATCTCCAGCCGCTTGACTCCTCCGCAATTCTCCACCAGGAAGTCCAGGGCTCGCTTGCCGGTCTCCAGGCTCATCAGGGAAGGCTTTAGGCCAAAATCGCCCTGACTGGCAAAACAGTAACCACAGTTCATGTTGCAGACATGGGCCACATTCAGGCAGAGGGCCTTGAGTGGCAGCCCGGCCAGATCCAGGGCTATCTCGTCTTCTTCACTGAACAATGCATCGTTTTCCATCAGGGCCATGATCTCATTCATGGTCTCCATGACCGCTTCCTGCGGGTAAGCAGCCATGCATCGCTCCATGGCCATATACATATCGCCCCGGCTGTTTATCAGCTCCATGATAAAGGCAGCGGCCAGATCATCCAGCAGGTGCACCGCCCCGCTGTTTACATCCAGGACAATGTGCAAATCGTTATAACGGAACATATGAATATTGGCGTCAAAATCGTAAGCTGCCAGGCGAAACAAACAATCAACCTCCCAGGCCTCGGAGTCAGGGTAATCTCCCCGACTCATCAACAAAAAAGGGGGCTTTTGCCCCCCTTTATCAGCCAGTGACTATTGTTTGCGGCAAACCTGGTTGCCTACCGTACAGGAGGTCTTGCAGGCGGACTGACACGAGGTCGCGCATTCCCTGCAGTTGATCTCCGCAGCGTCTCTCTTCAGATTGGGTTTTACTATAGTAACAATATGTTTATTCAATTTCATGTACCTCCTCAGAATGATGATTCTTATATTATGTTATAGACTCAAAGGGAAGCTATAAATTTACGATATAAGTATAATGGATTGCCCCGGCCTTGTAAAGGCTGGCTTGTACCCCGCAGCTTGCAAACGCCTACCCTTGGGGATTTGCCATCCTGCAGCGCCGACAACTCGCTCAACGCTCCCAGCATCAGCTTCCGCCTGGCCCAGGGTTTTCGTGAGGTGGGCAGACTCGAAGGGATCGGCTGCAAATTCGGCCAGATCTTTGATGTGGTGTTGATGCAGCGGTCGATATGATCTCTTTCCGGAAACAGGCCTGTACAATAGGAACCACAGGATTTATACTTCTTCTATGATTTGTTGTGCTACTCCCAATGGAGCATTTTTACTCCAGTCGCGCAATATTAAGGAGGCATCACCTTGCAGACGATTCTGGTGGTTGACGATGATCCTGATATCCGGCGTCTTATTATGGAAGCACTTCGTTACGAATCATTCGATCCGATCACTGTAGGATCCGGCCCGGAAGCCCTGGAGCTATTGAAAACCCGGCCGGTCGATTTTATCATCCTGGATATTATGATGCCTGAAATAGACGGTATGGAGGTCTGCCGCCGTATCCGCAAGGACTGGCCTACTCCTATAATGATACTCAGCGCCAAGGATCGGGAAATCGATAAGGTGGTAGGGTTTGAGATCGGTGCCGACGACTACATGACCAAACCCTTCAGTGTCAATGAACTGATTGCCCGTATCAAGGCTCACTTCCGCAAAATCGAGCGGCTGGGGATCGATCTGGAAAGAGAAAAGAGCCAGGCGGTACCGGAGAATTGCCCCCTGATCATCAATGATGACTCCTATGAAGTGTTTTTGAATGGCCATAAGACAGAATTGTCGACCAAGGAGTTTCAGATCCTCAGTTATCTTTACCGTCATCCCAACCAGGTCCTGACCCGGGAGAAGATATATAACACGGTTTGGGGTGACGACTTCGGGGATATAAACACTGTCACCGTCCACATCAAGAATCTGCGCAGCAAATTGGGCAAGGAAAATGACTTCATCAAGACCATCTGGGGCGTAGGCTACAAGTTTACCATGGAGGCCTGATCAAGGTGAAACTGCGTTTGAAAATCCCGCTGATCTTTCTTTTCCTGGCTGTTTTTTTCTACACCCTGATAATTTCGTATATTTCTTATGTGCAAAGCCCGGGAGGGATGAACAGCGCAGCCTTCTTAAGGGTCCTTCGTCTGTTTGTTTTTCTGCTCTTTACTACCTTTCTGGTCAATGTAGTGCTTTTTCACTTTGTGGTCTCCACCCCTCTGAAGCGGCTGATCAAACAACTTAATGCCTTCAACCTCTACGAGACCTCTAATTTCCGGGAACACAACTGGCAACAAACAAAAAGACGGGACGAGATCGCTGACCTGTATATAGGTTTCGAGAAGATGGGTCGTCGTCTGATCGAAGCCCAGCGTGAACAATTGGACATGATCATGGCCATTACTCATGATATCAAAACCCCTTTGACCTCAATCCGGGGCTTTTTGGAATTTATACTCACCAATCCGGATATCTCCGACATCAATAAGGAGGAATACCTGCGCCTCATATATGAAAAAACCGACTCGATCATAGATTTGCTTAACGAACTGTCCGCCTACTCCAAAAATGAGAATGAGCTTCAATCCATCACTATGATCCCGCTCAGGGTAAAACCCTTTTATATTTCAATAGTCAGGGAATACGAGGCCGAATTGTCTGGCCTGGGCTATGAGCTGAGCTGGGAAGACCATTTATTGGATGATGATGTGGTTGACGCCAACGAAACCATGCTCCGCCGTCTTTTTGCCAATATAGTCAGCAATGCGGTCAGGTATGCGGGCAACAATGATTTGGCAGTCCGGTTCAGCGCCCTTTCAGAACGGGATTTTATCGTCTTCCGGATCGAAGACAACGGGATCGGCGTGCCGGAAGATAAACTGGGGCTGATCTTCAATAAATTCTACACCAGCGACGGTTCCCGCCAGAGGGCCTTCGGCGGGACCGGTCTGGGGCTTTCCATTTGCAGATCGATCATCTCGCGCTTCAACGGCGAAATCTCCGCCTATCGAGCGACCGGTGGCGGGTTGGGCATCGAATTTCGCATTCTGCGTACTGCCAGTAATTCTTAATGCTTTTTTCATTATTCCTTCATTTTTAATTCATATCTTCTTTCTATACTAGAAAAGTACTTTTTCTTCATAATACTATTTAGACCCCAAATTGAGCACTTGTCCATTACACCGATGATACCTGCATAACAGCGGTGTGTGACCAAGTGCCTTTTCTTTTTATACGCTCCCATAAAAAAAGCCCCTGCGGGCACAGGGTTTTGGGTCTGCTTACGCAGAAAAAAGTAATGGAGCGGGAAAAGGGGTTCGAACCCTCGACACCCGGCTTGGGAAGCCGGTGCTCTACCACTGAGCTACTCCCGCTCGCGACAACAATATATTACCCTATTTAGGTTTAATCGTCAACTTGCCAACCCCCGAAACACTGCTGCCAAAGGCCTTCAGGCATACACTGGTATTGGTCCATACCTCGGTAATGTCAGTCCATTCCGTACCATCTCCGCTGATGTATCCCTGACCTGCCTCGGCCGTGGCCTGGCTGCTGTATCCATCCAGGGGCATCTCCACCGGAATTGGATAACTGTAACCGGGGGTCTCTTGCTTGACTACCACGGCAAATCTCTGTCCGGCCGTCAGTGCCTGCGGCTTTTTGAAGGTATAAGTGTAGTAGCCCGGCAGACTGATCTTGCGGCTAATGTTCTTGGCCAGAATCCCAGTGCGGGGATTGCCCGGTTCGGGGTCTACGTAGAGAAACAGCTGACTGGGTGCGTCGGCCGCCCCGACATACCAGGCCACCGCCTGCACTTCCTCCGCCGCCGGCGCCGTAAAAACATTGGCAAACCAGGCGGTAGTGCTGCCATAGCCCCCTGATGCCACCCAACCCAAGGGGTCATACTGGTGAATGACGTTATAGTTGGCGGGTGACTCGGCATTATTGAACAGGGCATTGTTCTGCCCGACCTTGCTGTCGTAATAAGAAATGTAGAAATAGCCCTGCTGGCCCCAATCGGTTCCCCAGCTGTTCTTGACGATAAAGGCTCCTTCAGCTTTGGGACGCTGGGAGAATTTTTTGCGGTCGTATTGGTCATTCCAGCCGACGATGGCCACCGCATGATTGGCATAATCCGACCCGGAATAATAATAGGAACTCTGCGCGGGATTGTAGTAGTCATCGCCGTAGAAGAAGGTAGTGTATACTGCCCCGTACTTCATTACAGCTTCTTTGATGTTATTGTTGTCCAGAGCATTTTTTCGGTCCGGAATGTAAACCACTTGTTGAATATGTTTAGCCGGAGCAAATTCCTCGCAATTCCCCCCGGCATAGGGATCGTAAGGATCCTGGGCTTCGGTGACCGGACCGGTCCAGCGAGCCAGGTAAGCGGTAGACATGTACTGGTTTCCGCCTTCATCGGGCCGGCGGTCATAACCACCGGGGCACTGGTCGCTCATCAGGTTTTTCAGATTGTTCTCGGAGAAATCCCAGGACTCCTTGGGCAGCAGGCACGATTCCAGTGAGCCATAAGAGGCAAAAGCCCAGCAGGTACCAGCCAATCCCTGATCCTTCACCGGGGTCACCCGATTAAGTTTACGCAGATCATACTCAGACGGCAAGCGGACCAACCCTTCACCAAAAACCAGCGGCTTGCCTCGAAGATGGGAGAGGTCCAACGGCGGAGGCAGAAACCCCATCCCCCAGCCCTGCCGGTTGTGGGTGATATGAGTTCCGGCCTGCCGGGCTTGGGCATAACGGTGAAAATCACGGTGCGCTTGGGACATCTGCGGAGCTGACCCCTTGTTTTTCCTGGTCGCCATTTTAACCTTCCCCTCCTCGTCGTCTTAAATCCCTGACCGGTCACTTTCTTCCATATATAATCTATTGGAGAAGGCAGTGTTTTATGAAAAAAGATTGACATCGAGCTAAAACCGTACACCCGGGTGCATGCAAAAAGCTGCTGCCAATACTATGGTTGGCAGCAGCCCAATAATAACCCATTAATATGGTTTCCTAGCTCTGGGAGATGACCTCATACTTGGTCAATACCCAGTCATAGTCACCATTGCTGACGATGCTATCGCAGTATTCACACTCGCCCGAGGCATTGATACTGATACTGGCACCGCAGTTGGGACAGCGGGTCACGCTGGTATGCTCGGTTACCTTGGTCTTAACCCCCTTCTTGCGGGCCAGAGTCAGGAGGTATTCCATGGTTATCTCACGATCGGGATCCCCCTCCACCACCTTCTTGTTGTCATCCTTTATGATGTAATCCTTCATCCGGCACTTCAGATAAACCTCCAGAATCTCTTTATCCCCGCTTTCCCGGTAAGCCTGGATGGCGGTGCGGAGGATACCCACTTCATCGATTACGTTGGTGGTCCCGTTTTCTATATACTCCTGCAGCTGGTTGTTGTGGGTATTGAACAATTCATCCGACTCGAAGGGCCGCACTTTTTTCCAGTCCTTCTCCTGCCAGGCCTCCTGCAATTGCAGAAACATATTGTTTACCCAGGAAACAAACTGATCTTCAGAGAAATCAGGATCATTGGCCTTAAGGCTTGATAAGTCCACTTGGCCCTGATAGGTGGTGGCGGCTCCCTCCTCCATTGGGTTCCAATCCTCCAACCCGCTCATGTCCGAACTATACTTTTTATAGATCACAAAAATAATGATTATTACTATAAGCAAAACCATTGGGTGCCTGAACATAGAGGCCAGGAAATAGCCTATCATAAAATCACTGACTCCGGAGGAATGGCTGCCGGAATAACTGTGGGAACCCGAATAACTGTGAGACACACTATTACCCACCCCGGCAAACGCCACCGGCGCTAACAGCAAGGCCAAGGCCAGTACCAGAATCAAGCCCAGCATGATATATCTGCCGTTGTTTCTACATCTAATCAAGCGGCCCACCTCCTATAATTTATTGCCACATTTGCTGCAGAAGGCGGCAGATGCCTCCTGTTTATTGCCGCATTGAGTACAAAACTTAAACTCGGCCGCTGGCTGCGCTGCCGGCGGAGCCACCTTGGTGCCGCATTTGCTGCAGAAGAGGGCATCGGCGGCCAGAAGCTGACTGCAATTACTGCACGCGGTCCCGGCACTGGCCGGCGGGCTCTGGGCAGCAGGAGCCGCTTGGCCTCCCGGAATCGGTGCATTGCCGCTCTGCAAAGTGGAGCCCAGTGCCTGACCAAAGACCTGGCCCATGGTCACCCCGGCTCCCAGTCCCATCCCGGCCTGCATCATACCCCCGCCGCTATCATTGGCAGCCGCAGCCTCCATGACATCCAGACTGCGTACCCGGCTGTAATTGCCCATTCCACCCATCATGTTGATACGGGTGCGTTCATTCAGAATGTCCTGTATCTCATCCGGAAGTGATATGCTGGAGATGGTGAACACCGTCATCTCCAGGCCCAGGTTCTCAAAGCTCTGTTTCACCGCCGTCTGCAAGGCCTCATTTATTATATTGTAGTTGGCCGCCAGTTCGGCCACGGTCACCTTCTGCTGCGCCAGGATGGGTGCCAGGTGGGTAACAATGAAATCCTTCAGCTGGTCCCGCAGCGTATCGACCTTATACACCCGGTTGGTACTGGAAACAGTGGACACGAAACCCTTGGGGTCGGTTATCTCAAAACCAAAGGTTCCAAAAGCCCGAAGTTGTACCTGCTCGAATTTAGGATCAGTTACTAAGATCGGACTGGGGGTACCCCATTTCTGGTCCAGGAACTGCTTGGTGCTCACAAAGAACACATCCGCCTTAAACGGTGACTTGAACCCGTAAGCCCAACCCTTAAGATCACCCAGCACCGGCAAGTTCTGCGTAGTTAGGTTGTGGGTGCCTTCGTTGAAAACATCGGCGATCAGGCCCTCGTTGACAAAGACCGCTGCCTGACCTGGACGAACCACCAGCTTGCCGCCATTCTGAATCTCGTTATCCGCCATGGGGAACTTGTAGACCAGGGTATCGCCGGTATCGTCCTCCCACTGCAGGATGTCCAGGAATTGTTTGGAGACAAAATCGAACAAACCCATCTTATTACCCCTTTCCTATTGGAGCTGACCTGTAATACTCTATTCCAATTATCCGCCATGATTTGACTGACTGGCAACACGATTTTCTCCATTGGCGAAAATATAAAGGAATTATGAAAAAACCATTAAATCTTTGGCGGACGGCTGGATGTTTGAGAACCCTGGGTCTATAATCAGGACGAAAAGTACAACGTAATATCCGAAAAATCAAGGAGCATGTTGCTCTTGAAGGTTGAGTATTTCGAATTTTCTACAAAGAAAAATACGTTTAGGGAAGTGCTAGTAGCTGATATTATATTTTGGTATAATACAGTAACATAAAATATTTAAAAGGGGGGTATCTAAATGTCAAGAGACTATGCACAAATGTATAAAGACAAATTGTGCACTGCAGAAGAAGCCGTCGTCAAATCGGTCAAATCGGGATCATGGGTAGATTACGCCATGTTCAACGGCAAACCGATCAAGTGCGACGCCGCCCTCGCCGCACGCAAAGATGAGCTGAAGGACGTCAAGGTGATGGCGGCAGTAACCGTTTTACCGGTGCCGGAAGTCGTCATGAAGGATCCCGCTGGCGAGGTGTTCACTTACATGGATCTGCAGTTCAGCGCGGTCACCCGGGCCATGCAGGAAAGATGCGGCGGGGTATTCTATCATCCGGTGGCCTTCGGGGAGGCTGAATTGTATTTCTCTGGAGTATGGGATGATCCGGAGAAACATGGGGCCGTGCCGCGTGATTGCTTTATGGTCCAGACGGGTCCGATGGACAAGAACGGATACTTCAACTTCGGTATCCAGAACTCTGTTACCTATTCCCAGATCCTCAGCGCCCGCAAGGTAATCGTGGAAGTAAATGAAAATATGCCGACCGCCCTGGGCGGCGCCCGGGAACAGGTTCATATCTCTCAGGTGGACTTTGTAGTTGAGGGAGACAATCCTCCGCTGTTCTGCCTGCCACAGTTGGAACCAACGGAAACCGACCGCAAGATCGCTACCAATGTTTTGAACTATATCTCCGATGGCTGCTGCATCCAGTTGGGTATCGGCGGTATGCCCAACCTCCTGGGTAAGATGATTAACGACACCGACCTCAAAGACCTGGGCGGCAATACCGAGATGCTGGTCGATTCCTACAAAGAATTATGGGAATCCGGCAAAATGAACGGCAGCAAAAAGAATGTAGACGAAGGCAAGATCGTTTACACTTTCGCTCTGGGCAGCCAGGATCTCTATGATTGGATAGACAAGAATCCTGCCCTGGCCTCATACAATGTTGGTTACGCCAACATGCCCACCCGACTGGCTAATATAGAAAAACTTATCTCCATCAACCAGGCTCTGGAGATTGACCTCTACACCCAGGTCAACGCTGAGAGCTCCGGTTTCCGTCAGATTTCCGGTAACGGCGGTATGATGGATTACGTGCTGGGCGCCTACTGGTCCAAAGGCGGTCGCAGTCTGATATGTCTCCCCTCCACCTATACCACCAAGGATGGCGAGTTAAAATCCAGGATCGTTCCCACTTTCAGCCCGGGAACCATTACCACCATCCCCCGGCAGATGGTCAACATAATAGTTACCGAATGGGGTTCGGTATCAGTAAAACCAGCTTCTACCTGGGACCGCACCGAGAAGCTCATCGGCATTGCCCATCCTAACTTCCGGGATGAGCTGATCAAGGAAGCCGAGAAGATGAAGATCTGGAAGCGCTCCAATAAAATAGAAGCTTAGTATTTTTACGCCCCGCATATTCCCCGGCAGAAAAAAGCTGAGGCCCATGAACTGGTTCATGGGCCTTTTGTATTATTCCGGTCTGCGCCGGACTATCAAGCATTCTTGGTTTTTTCTGTCTTTTGGGACTCCTTTTCCTTCATCTTCTCCTCAGCCTCTTGAATCAATTCGTTTACCTTGGTGCTGTTGGCCGCCGATATACTACTGAAGTAACTGGCATAGCCATCGTTGGCATCATCGCCATTGCCGCCACCCAGATAATCTATAAGAGAAAGACTGGATCCCCCGGTTGCCCCCAGCAGTTTCAAGGCATCACTATCCGCACTATTCGAAGAACTGCTGAATAGATTGCTGCTATCACTGGAGCCTTCATCCATAAAATCCACCAGTGAAGGCAATGTCTCGTACTGACCCGAAGAATTATAGTTATTATACACATATGATTCAAGCCCACTGCTCAGTTCCAGTGAATCATATTTGGTACCCGCTGCCGTGCTCGATGTTTTACCAGAAGTAGTAGTGGAATCACTAGCCTTTTCTACCTCCGCAGCTTTATTAGAACTATTTGATAAATACTTTGACAGTAATAGTGTTTCATCCGTTATCCTGGTGCTCATATCCTCATCTCCTTTTTTGATATATCGTGAGATTTACATAAAAAGTTTAAAAAAAGTTTCTCGGCTGGGCTGGAGACGGAATCATCTGCATTCAGGAAGAATCGGCCATATATTATTTGTTTTGATAAGCTGCTGCCGGCGAAAAAGCATTAAACTCAGTTTTTTTATCCTTGGACCAGACTCGCTGTGAATCATTGTTTCCAGGCAGGTTAAAATATAGTTAAAACTTAAGGGGGTGTCGTTTTGCCCAATAACTTGCCTACATTTCTGAACAATCCCCAGGTGTTTTTGCCCTTGATCATCTGGTCGATAATCTGGAAAGGGTGGGCTTTATGGCGAGCCGCCCGGCTCAAGCAGGAGGGCTGGTATATCGCTCTGCTCATCATCAACACATTCGGAATATTTGAGATTATTTATCTCATCGCCACAAACAAGAAGTACCGTGAGACCGATGGCGGTATTTCTTAAGTAGGACAGGAGGCTGGCAGCCAGGCCAGCCTCTATTGTCACCTGACCTTTGGTCTGCTAAAAATGCTCCGGCTGGTTTTCGTATAAGGCTGAACAATCCGAACTCTCTCGCAGTGCCTTTATCGTCACCGGATGGGGTCGGGTATAGATGACCGGAAAGTCTTGTTCAGCATATTCCGGCCGGACCGGGAAGGCCAGTCGTTCTTCATCCACAGAAAACTGCGCATCAACTCCGTCCTTGTTGCCGCGGGCATCCAGCCGAATCCAGCGATCCAGGCTCTGCAGGTAGATCCCGTTCAGAGCGTGGATGCAATAGCCGGTATCCGGGATGTCACCCCGAGTAAGCCGCTGATAGCAGAAACCGGTCGGTATCCCCCGGCTGCGCAAGAGAGCGGCCAGCAGGTTGGCCTTGGCATAACAAATGCCATGCCCGTAATATAACACCTCCGAGGCCCGGCAGGTGACCCGGACCGCCTGTATGTCAAAGGAATGCGGGAACCTATCCCGGACATATTCAAAGGCAGTTCGTACAATTTCTATTTCATTCTTGGCTCCCGCAAATAATTCCGTCGCTTTCTCCCTGATCAAGGGATGGTTATAATCCACTTCTTCCAGTTCAGCCAGGTACTCCTGGAGGTCGCCAGCTTCTGTGATCAGATCCATGCTTTCATCTCCCAATGCATTATTATACATATATATGTATATTTATAATATAATAATTACCTTTCTTTGTCAACGCCCCTTGATTTCATGGGGAATATCATGATACACCGCACCCACCTCGCAGCGACCGATGTATATATACACCTGATATCTATCCCCTCCCTATAGATAAATGAAGGGTTCGCTTTTGCTCCGAAAAGCTGCTTTAAGGGAGTGCTCACCGTGCTTTGTGCGCTTTCACTGTCTAGAGAGACGAGTTTTTCCTGAAAGCTAGGGCATTTTTCAGAATCCGTTCAGTCCATTTTCAGAGTTAGTAAATAGAATGATCGTAGCCAGGAGATTTGTTTTAAGGAGGTTTTTCGATGCAGAAGTCAACTAAAAAACTATTGGTGGTTATCTTGATGCTAATATTCGTGGCAGGATCTGCATTTGCAGTCTCAGCATCCCCCGCTGCGCTCAAAATGACGGCGTATCCAGGGGTAAAGATCATCTATAATGGTCAGGAAGTCACCGGATCGAACCAGCCCTACATAATCAACGATGTTACCTTTGTACCTTTTCGTCTGCTGATGGAGAGCTTCGGCAAAAACGTGACCTGGGACGCCGAAAACTATCAGGTGATAATCGCCGATGGCAGTACTTCGACCAGTAAAGAAATGGAACTCTATACTCAGTTGGCCGATCTGCAGAACCAGAATAAAGACCTGCAAAAGACCATCACTTCGCTCAAGACTGAACTGGCTGCCGCAGAATCAGCCAGCGATGACACCAGTGTAAGCGACATTGAATCCGCCCTGGACGATTCCTTTGCCGATGCCGGCGATGAGTATTTCAGCGACGACGGGATCAAGTTCTCTTTCAATCTTAGCGGCGACGAGGACGATCTGGTTTATACCATCACCATGGACTTCGACCAGGCTGATGATTATGAGACCATCACCGCGATCAGCACCAGCCAGCTGGAGAACTTCCTGGGGGATATCAGATCCAAGATCAGGTCTGAAATCGACGGTACGGACTTCGAGGATGCCGATATTACCGGCAAGCTGATCGACGATGACGCATCCTACAGCTATATCAGCTATAACGGTTCATCCTACAGCTATAGCTGGAGCGATACAGACATCAGCGATATACGGGAAGGTGTCACGGATTATTTAAGCGCCCTGGGGGTTGGCGAGTATTACTTCAGCGACGACGGGATCGTGGTCAGCATCAATGTCAGCGGGGATGCAGACGAGCTTGCCTATACCATTGCCGTCGATTGTTCGGGGTCGGACTCCGGCTATGACTGCATCAACGACCTCAGTTCCTCTACCTTGAAAACCTTTTTGGACGAACTGAATACCAAAATCAGCTCAGAGATCAGCAACACCAGCTTCGAAGATGCTGACCTCACCGGTTATCTTTATGACCTGAGCAACTCCAGTTACTATATCGAATATAATAATGGTTCATATTCTGTCAGCTGGTAGTAAGACAACAGCGCGATCCATTCGACTTTCTATCAAAAAAACCGGGGCTTAGCCAACCCCGGTTTTTTTATGACTGGGAAGTAGAGTATCGCCCCCCCCTGGTGCCACAATGCACTTCGCAATATCTGATCCTTTTTGCCCACCTGTTTGTTTCATTCCATGCACCCGTGAAGGTGCGACGCAGACCTGAAATTGTACTAACGGGAAGTTATATAACAGAGACAAAAATCGTGTCTAACTTAGCCGTTGCCGCAGGAGCCGAAGTATGGGCAATTCAAGGTTCGGTTTCTGTCAATTGCAGCTATATTTCGTTTGGTGTATACGACCA
>Ga0209340_1000073_pt1 | contig 141053 bp, 202 predicted proteins | sample EPASupsiteSAE323_FD_187266 | JGI IMG/M metagenome (GOLD analysis project Ga0209340, IMG submission 187266) | Bioremediated contaminated groundwater from EPA Superfund site, New Mexico - Sample SAE3-23 (SPAdes) (version 2) | ecosystem: Environmental > Aquatic > Deep subsurface > Groundwater >...
TAATCATATCAGAATTTGGACCAATATAACCAAGTTAAGTTTCTCCAGATTTTACAGTCCATGACCTACCAGAACCTAAATTCATATAGGAAGTGGTTACCATCTCAGCACTTCTGCCAGAATTTAATTGAACTGTATCAGATGGTTGATAACCCAAATCCAAGTAAGACTGATATTCGGATAGGGTGATTTGGCCTGAACGCCATACATCAATAAGACGAGTCATATATAATCAAATAAATAGGAATAGCAAATTTTACGTCTAACCAAAAAGTATTTAAAGATAAGAAAATAATTTCTATTCTATTCCATCTGGAATAGGGGTGAGATAAGCCACGCTCATAGTTATAGTTCCTATCCAACGTGCTTGTTCAGTTTCCACGATAGATGTATCGATTTTATCTACATAGATTTTATAGTCGTCTGTAACCTTTTTTCGATTAACTGAAAACAAATATGATATAGCATCCACGATACTTCTGCAATGTTGATCATTATTGCCATAGGATGTGACCACAGTAATCTTAATGGATACTTTCAACTCATCCCAGTCTCGAAGTTGCGTAAAGAAGTAGCTATCTCCACTTTCAGAGACGTATTCGATACCAACTCTAGTATAGTGAGGTGCAATGAGTGATATTGGTTCCCGGAGTAAACCAGTATAATATCGATTGTCTGTTAGTTCGACTAACTCGGCGTCTCCGTGTAGTTCATCCATAATGAACTGAGAAACCGGAGCTATATAAGACGGCATCAAAAAATCACATCATTCAATGATAAATGTATATTAATATTTAATATCCAATAATTTATTAATAAGTTAAACCAGTACCATCTATTGTTGCATGTTTTTATATGGCATGGAATACATAGAGGTACAAAAGACCAAGATTTACCATTGCATATGTCCAATTTGTCATAATCTATATGATGAACTGCTAATTTATATTTTCTTCCAGTTGCGGTAAAATTCAATTCTTCTGGTTTACCGCAACATGCGCATGTTCTATTAAACTTGATTCTTACGTATTCTCTAAATCGATTATTAAATTTAGGACAATAAGGTTCAAAACTAATTCCACCTTTCCAAAATAATGAATTTTCTCCACTTTTTATAATAGATTGATTCTCTCGAAATACTGGATCATTCCATATTTCTTTCGATAATGCAGAAATTCTTGCTTTATATTCTGGTGTATTTGCTCTTATTTTTGCACTAACCGATAATTTTTTACGCAATTCCGTGGATGCCTTTTTACCTTTGTTTGGTGCAGGTATTCCATACATCGGATTATTTTCTCCAGAATGTTTTTCTGACATATACTTTTTGTATTCTTCTGTATGTTTATGGCCTTTAAATGCACCAGGACAAGGAGAAGGTTTGCCTTCCATATTTTTTCGTATCCTAACTTTAGTTTCCTCGGAAACTATTCTTCCCTTTAATGATTCGGATAAATGTTTTTTATGCTCTTCTGTTTGCTTACATCCTTTTTTAACCATCAACTATCACCGTCTTGTTTTTTAACTACTCTAAAAGCATATTCCTGTGCAATATATGACGGTGGCGCAGAAATATTTTCAAAGTCGCTTATGGGAACCCATATCTGGTCGTCGTAACCTACAATAGATAACGTCATGTCCTTACTTAACGGCGCAGATCTTTCCATGCGGACATAGTGGACAAGTTTACTTCCTAGACCTAGACTATTTGCTTCTATCTGAGTTGACATGCCACCCATTTGTCCAAACTCGCATTTGTAGGGTCCATAGGTCTGTTGCCAGGACATTGGCATTCCAACGGAGTCTACTGCCTGTATAAGAACGGTCGTATCTTCCTCAAAATAACTAGATGACAACGTATTTATACTATCGAACGTATTGACAGTATATTGGGTACTTGTACCGGAAAAACTTATACGTTCTGTTATGGAAGAACTTTCAAAATTACCAACTATCTTAATTCTGCAAGCATCGCTGGCAGTAATAGCTAGTTTGAAATCCTCGGTAGGATAGCCAGCCACTGTCATAGTAGTGGCTACATCACCGGAAAAAACCGTATTTATATCCTTATATAGGTAGGCTTTGTGAGTGTACCTGAGCCGATGTGGATAAGCCATTTTTAATTACCAGTTCGTATAGTTACTTTGGTTGTCTGTATATCCAAGGTCTTCAACTTCATCGCTATCGAAGCCAGTGCTTGTCGTATCATCATAAGATGGTATGTCAGTACGCTTCCAGCGCCTCGGATAATTCTTTGCATCCCGGATCCTATCGAACGTCATAGATGCTCCTCTACCAGAAGTAACTAAACTCATCTTAGAGGCGATTTGTAATTCATTTAGCATCTTTTCTAATGCAGTTCTTGGACCAGTATCTTCGCCTCGGCTAAACGATACTCCCGGGGCTTGGCTCTGGCTTCTAAAACTCCAGTCCGGATTACCTTCCTCAAAGTAATCAGCTATGAGATGACAAAGCATAACGTTTTCTTGGTTTTCTGTAACGGAAGTTTCCGGAATATTTCTAGCTGCCAATAAATTAACAAGTTCGTCTATTGCCAGATCTGCATAAAGTCCGAAGCTACTATACAATATGTCTGCGTCTGTGTTTTCAACTGGAGAAGCATTAGCTTCGTCGTAGGTCTGTATTGGTATGAACCTATAGAAAACCGAGAAAGTGCTAATTAAATCAGAATAAGGATCTGCCATGCAAAATTCACCACGCTTTTAAATATAATCAAATAAATAAGATTGACTTATTTTACGTCGTACCAAAAGGTATAAATACGCGATAATGCTATAGTAATTTGGTGAGATATAAATGACAGAAACAAATAAAAAAGGACTGACATCAGAAATCCTTACAGATCAAATCGAATGTGCTGATTGTTTGCCTGTAGTATTTAAAGACAAAGAAGGAAACATTCACTTTATAGATCCGGATGTATTTGTACAAGCTTCCAGAAAACGTATCGTATTATTTGAAGAAAATACAGTATAGGGAAGATGTTATGACCGTAATTTTAGGTTGCCGAAAGTGCCGTCCTACCGGACGACGCCTAGCAGAAGCATTAGGCGCTCGCTACGTAGAAGAAGGCAGAATCAATACAAATGAACTAGTAATCCGTTATGGAAACGGCTATTCAGCAGACTCTCCTAACATGATTAATAAACAAGAGGCAGTTGCATTGTCGAGTAATAAACCTCGATGCAAGGAATTTCTTATCAGACATAATATAAGAACACCAAAATATTATAGCTGGCAAGATGTTCAATTAGGTAGGATACCATTCCCGATAATCGCAAGGAGGAATAACCATAGTCAGGGTCGATGGTTTTACTTGATAAATTCTACTAGAGACCTGAGGAGATATAGCCCAGAAAATCACTACCTGCAAGAATTTGTGAACAAAAAAGATGAATACCGACTATTCCTAATGAAGGATCCAGAAGAAAATTGCTACAGGATTATCGAAGCCGATCTTAAAGTTCCTCCAGAAAGCGATCCTCATGCAATGATTAGAAATCATACCCATGGAAGCTTCTTTAGGTGGATCCGCGTAAGTTCCCTTGACCGCGGGTTAAAAGAAAATGTGAAAAATGCCGTAGAAAAGATTGGCCTCGATTTTGCTGCCGTGGATGCATCTACTATCTACAAAGATGGTCAGTTAGATTCGACTATATTTGAAGTAAACTCTGCACCAGGACTAATTCCGAGAAAAATTGATTTATTTGTATCTAAAATACGTGAATTATATCCAGAATAACGAAAATATATTTTTTATAAAATTATTATTTTTATCATAATATTTATAAGGTATGATTATGCGAGGAAAATCAACAGATTTAACGAATAAAAAATTTTCTAGATTATATGTAATAGAATTGTATAGTAATAATAAAAATGAGCATAAAAAGTGGAGATGTATTTGCGATTGCGGCAATGAAATAGTTGTAGATGGCTGCAATTTAGTAACCGGAAACACTAAAAGTTGTGGGTGTTTAAATATTGAAAACTTATGTCTACGAAATCCTATGAAACGTCCCGAGGTCGCTGCTAAGTTCGTAGGCGATCTAAATCCGAAAAGAAGACCTGAAGTAATAGCGAAACAATTAGGTGATCTAAATCCATCTAAACGACCAGAAAATAGGGCTAAAGCATCACAACGAATGATTGGTAATAAAAATCCTATGAAAAATCCAGATGTTGCTAAAAATGTAGCAAAACAAATATCTGGTGAGAATAGTCATTTCTGGAAAGGTGGAGTTTATAAACAATTGTATTGCGAAAAATGGACTCCCGAACTTAGGAATAGAATACGAGCTTTCTTCAATTATGAATGTATATTATGCGGGAAATCCCAAGAAGAAAACGGGCAAAAACTAGACTGTCATCATATAGGTTATTATAAAAACGTATGTTGTAACGATAAGCCAGTTAGGTTTGCAGCTTTATGTAGAAGTTGCCATAGTAAAACCACTAGTAAATTTACCAGAGATTACTGGGAATATATATTAAATAGAATTATAGATGAAATATATAATGGCAAATCATATTATACTAGAATAGAATATAAAATGATCTATGAATAGGAGTATTTTTATGAGGCATAAACAAGCAAAAATTGACGGTATAAAAGTAGATGTTAATATAGCATCATTGATCCAATCATTATGGAATGCTAATATAAATACATATGGGTCTTGTCAGGAAAAATATCCAGGAAGAGCTTGGATAGGATTTAATACATCAGATGATATATGGAGGTTTGTAAAACTTACTAGTAATCTACAAGACACAAGTTGGGAAATGTGTGAATATGCTTGCCAAATAATGTTTCCTAATTCGTTGTTTAATGATATAATAAAAGTAGTTTCTAAATGTAATTTATATAGATAGTTTTTTATTACTATTTTTTAAAAATAGTTGATACCTTCTTTTATTTCCCACTATACTCCTCGGATATTCTTTTCTCTAGTAACACCCACTTTTCGTCAAAGTCAATCCTATGATCTTTATTGCCGTTTAATACATGTTGCAACTCGTGGGAGATCGCCCTGATAATCATGTCTAAGGACTTTACTTGAGCCGCATTCAGGATAATATGGGCACCCTCTCTCGTGAACTCACAACCAGCTATATGATCGGTTGGCATGTCAGTCGATAAATGTAAGTGGACTGTAATGCCACTTATATCCTCACAGATATTTTTAATTCTCATCCATTTGATCATTGACATGACCTCACTGGCACATCGGGTAACCCTTATTCACCCAATCATTATATTCATTATCGATATCCTCTTCGGTTATGATGATTGGCTTGCTGTTATGACGATTCTTCCTATTATTGTTACGGTTATTATTAGCACCATAACAATAATTAATATTTTTATATACGTAGGTTTCTCTTTTGTAACTGTCATTACTGAAGTAAACGCCATTGACTTCCTCGAAGTCACCCCACCTAGTGATGAATCCATCTGGAGATACCTTGACAAATTTCCCGGATAATACTGCCAGGATATCGTCTCCAATGCTTGGCACGGATGCCATGATCGCAGCAGTCCGGGTATCGTTCATCGGGCCCTTTGGCATGGCGTCAATCTGTTTGGATGTCACCATATTCACTAGGAGGTTCTTCCAGTCGAAGATCACGCCATTATGGAATAGAACTGGCACGTCTAAATTCCCGCTTATAGAGAGTTCACTTTTTTCCGTCATTTCATATGGATGAGTCATTTCCCTATTAACTTCACCAGACGTTGCAATCCTGAAGTGTAGTACATGTGGCAAAGGTATGTCATCGCTAGCATAGAATGTCCTGAGTTCTTCTATTGTCATGAAGCCCTTCTCTACATGTACTTTACCTTCTGGCGTAGCCCAAGCTATGCCAGCTCCGTCACTATTGTTTTTGAAACAGTTTTCGAGTTCTTTTTCATTTAATTTCCTTTCCGCAGCTATCGCTATTATACACATTTTATGCCTCCACTTCATTTAGTTTATTACCAATTGCTCGCAACAGTCCTCTAATAAACGGCGAGTTTGGAATACTCAAACTAGTTCTTCTATCGTATGATATGCCTATACTTAGTACTCTATTTTCTGGATCCCAGGTATCTACTTTACCAGGCGCTAACATACAGTGACCAAGCGGTATAGTAGCTTTATTAGTTCCGTGAAGTTTTTTACTAAGACCATACAACTTTATCGTGACTGGTCGTACTGTCTTGACCTTGTAAATACCTTCGGCCAAAACTTCCTTAACGTACGAATCCCAAGTATTCTGGAATACAACCGTTGGAATATTTGACCTCTTCAAGATTTGTTCCTTAGCTACTTTCCAGCTGACGACGATACTTTGAGCGGGCTTATAACCATTACCACAGAACTTCATGAAGTACTTTGCTTGATTTTTTGTAAGGCTACCATACTTCATATAGTCTTCTACTGTAAGTTTTCCACTATCATATTCAAATACTTCCCCGTTTAAATAGTTTTTGGATAGATTACCTACTAACCGTAGCGTTATGCAAGTGATAGCTGGATTCTGGAATAGTGCAGCCGGTGGAGTCCTGTACTCAAATCCGTGTGGTTGAGGTCTATATGCACCTAACCGTCTATATTCTTTCCGAGCGTCACCGGATAATTTCATGGAAGGTTCTCCAACAAAATCGTCAAGTAGTGTAAGTAGATTACTATCCGGTGTCATACGGAATCCTATGCCTACATGAATATGTCCGCCCAACGGATAGCAATCTCCACGGTCAGTTAAATCAAATCTGTTGCCAAGATCTTCTTTGAATTCCCTGACAAGCTTTTTAAAATTTTGAGTCACCTTAACTGGATTTCCTGGAGTTGGCCTAAATTCGATTTGATCTCCTGATCCATCCGTACCGATCTGAGATTCGCAGTCGTAGTCTACTATTTCGTCTGCGGTAACAACGTCTCCATAACGGTCAAATAGCTCGAATTCTGGATCGCATCCGACTGTGACTTCCGATACGGTTTTGAATCGTGCTGACTCATCTGGTATCTTTAAGTGTAGTTTTTCTACCAGTTGTGGCCACAGGGTATTGAACACTCGCAAACATGCACTATCATGTGTCCAATCTGTCAATACCAAGGTATTAATAGTTGGCAAATAGTAACCAGCAAACCTTCCTGAGACAAGTATACGTATAGCACTCCTCGATGAAGCATTATTAGTATATTGAAGGGTATCATCAAAGAATATCTCAGGTATCGGTCCAGAATACTCTAAGCTTATGGACCCTGCAATATTCACATCCAGTATTCCATTGGGATATGCATACAGAGCATTTCCTAGGATGTACGGCTCGTTATCGTAATTTCCGAAAGTATCGTGGGAGTGACACGAAACGAAATACTTTCCAACCGTACAGGAAGCTTCATCCATTCTTTCATGAAGACGGTTCCTGGGAAAAATGGTTGGTTTTTGGCCAACGAAACTTCTCTTCATGCTAGTACCTCATGGTACTGGAGATAACTGCTAATTGCTCTAATGAGTTCTCGGCGTCTAGAACTACCAATACCAGTCATTCTCATGTCAAGGCTAAAACCAATGTTCAGCACATTGTCTCGCCAGACCGGCTTCGGAGGTTGTCCACCAATGACGCTACTCCCCCTTAACGGTATCGTACACATGTTTTCTCCGCGGTCTGCTTTTAGACCATAGAACGAAACCACGACAGGTCGAATAGTCTCTATGTTGCTTGCGGACAATTCCTGCCTTATCTGGAATGTAACTCCGTCATGCCACTCATCTCGGAATTCAATATTCAATGGATGAGTATGGGTAGTTACCACCGGGGCAGCAGGTACTTTCCAACTGGCTCTTATCGATTTCTTTGGCACATAGTTTTCACAAAACCTCATAAAGTATTTTGCCTGGTTCTTGGTCAACCCACCTACATTAATATAGTCGTCGAGCGTTGGCCTAGTATTATATTCTAACGTATCCTGGTTGAAGTATTTTTCGCATAGGTTCTTGACTAACCGCAACGTTACAAATGTCATCGCAGGATTTTGGAAGACCGCAGCAGGCGTCGACCGATACTCAAATCCATGCTTCTGGGTTCTTGTGGCACCCAACTGCTTGTACGAAGATCGGGCATCTCCTGACATCTCGATAGTTGGTCTACCGACAAAATCATCTAGGATTACCCGTAGATCGTTCGGTACTTCAATTTCCCGGTTCAAACCCACATGGATATGTCCACCTAATGGATAACGGTCACCTTCGTCACTGAGGTCAAACTCCGGATATTTCGTACTGAACTCCTTGACAAGCTTTCTAATATTTTTCATAACTTGCTGGGGTGTCCCTGGCTGTGGCCTAAACTCTAACTGGGATTGCTGGCCATCCAGGCCAATCGGACTTGATAAATGGTTACTGCACTGAATTACTGTGCAAGCATTAACAACCTTCCCGTTTTTCGTTACTTCCAACTCTGGGTCGGCACCCATACTAACAGTCAGGCGTTTAACTGGTTTCTTACTGTCACTTGCATTAATCGCATTTGGACAAGCTGCCAACTGCAATTGAGTTACTATTTGTGGAAATACTTGTCCTAACACAATCGTAATGTAATGAATGTGCCACGTCCAGAAGCCCGTTAGCCAGCTATTAATTTCTGGTAGATAGTATCCTGCGACAACTCCATTTACCTTTATGGAAATTGCATCCATAGGATCACCTATGGTTTGCGTAATATTAGATAGATCGAAGAACTCATTGCATCTAGCATTTTCATTTATGTGAATGCCCATTTCTTCATAGTATCCTGGCGAATTTTCGTCAAATACAGTATTAATTGATCTAATAACATTTAGACTTATATTTACCTTAGGCATGATGTACATCGTATCCCGTTGGATGTCTACGATCTCATCCTCTACCCGAACTGCGTGTACATACTTCTCTACCAATGGAATAATGCTTGCAGCTACGTCATTTAGCCTGCAGTCAGCATTACCGATACTTTTTTTACCCGAACTTGGGCTTTTCCCTACAATTGTTTTCTTAGTCACTTAACTTACCTCCAAATTTAGCATTAAAAAGGGTGTATTTATACTTTTTGGTTATAGGTATATAAGTCAACCAAAGTGTTTAAATACTACAAAAATAACTATACGAAAAGAATTGGAGGTAATATGTCAGGACTACTTGAAAAACTAGAAAAGGTCGTAGAGGATCTTTACTATGACAAGAGAATAGTGTCATTTGAGGAAAAACAACTATCTGAGGATACAATAGAGTACACCTTCGTAGCGAAGCTGTATAATAATCCTCCCAGATTAGAATCAACACCAGTTGAAAAAGTTGAACCTACAAAAAAGAAAGTAATATTGAAAAAGGAATTGAAAAAAGAGAAAAAGGATGTTGGACCAGTAAAACCACCAAAGCCACCTATGGCCGATATTGTCTCAGTTGGCGGCTATTAAGTACCACTTTTATTATTTTTATTATATAAAACTTTTCTAATATCTGTATTTTTATTTTGATTTTCGTAACACCTAGGACACATCCAACTATCAGCACTATATAATAATCCACAGTCTGGACACCTTAAATATGCATTCATTTAGTAGACCTATAGCATGTTTTGTGAAATCACTATGGGTAAGTAGTATCCTGTAATATATAGTATTTTGCTATACTACACTATATAAAAACAATTTTTACCAGCTATTAAAACTACTATATTACTATATAATCACTAACTACTTACTTACTATTACTATATACTTACTATATTACTATATATAGTATAGTAATATAAACTATAGTACTATAAGTACTATAGTAAGTAACTATTTTTTAGAGGGCCAATAAGCAAAAAACTTTAAGTAGATAAAAATTATTACAATAAAAATAAAAAAATTTATTAGCTCTGTAATCATGTTATACCGGTTGCAGGCTATTATCTACATATTTATAGCCAATTGGCAACTTGTAAAGAGTGCCCTTTTCGTCTACATAATAGCCATCAGGCACAAGGTACGTACCAGAAGGTACTGACGTATCTAGGATCATGTCTCTGTTTAAATTAATACAGAACTGTAACCAGTCATCCGAGGTTTTAATCTGGGTCTTATTTATGTGCCGCCAGATCGTAAAGTTACCGTAACCAATGACGGTTTCTCCCGAAGTTGGTCTTATAGCTCCGTCTTCAATATTGTAAAATTTGGCCCGGAAAGTATAATTACCTTCTTCTGCAGAAACAACGGAATCAAAGGAAACATCTCCACTTTCACTTACGGATATTGTGGATGTTGCACTCGCCTCGAAACTACCATTGATACTGTTAAAGTCAGCCATATCTCCTGCACCGGCAGCTTCAGACTGATAATGGAACTTGGTCCAACGAGTACCATCCCCGTCAACAGAATAATCAACTTTTAGATATTTTGTGGACTCGCCATAGGAATTTGTGTCGCTAGTCGCCTTATATTGGATGTCAATGTTTTTCGAGTTATGAGCTGCGGCTCGGGCGTTTTGATCTTCGCCAAGAATTTCAACGTCTATGGTGCCAGATCCTTTGTAAATTGCTTCCTGGATAAATTGAGATGCATTGCCAAAATTTCCTGTTACGGCTAGTAATCCTAAGGTTAATGTGCCTAAGGCAACTAGCGCCACTATAAATAATTTTATCGTTCTATAATCACTGTCTTCCATAATTTTCCTCGCTAATGTTTCTTTTTGCAATTCTCTAATTCTTTTTTACAATGGCTATAAGCGTCATGGGCTTCTTTCACATAATATAAATTAGTATTAGAGCATTTTAATAAAACTTTTTCAACTTCGTTCATCCAAACTTCTTGCGCTTGTTTGCACTTGAAGTCGATCCTTTCGTAGTCATTGAATTTTTTAACAGAATTGTCCCAGATGACGTAAAGTATTGCAACAGCCATTATTATAATAAACCCGCATATATATTCAACGATAGCATCATTCATTATTACCTGATGATATCTATCATGGCGTCGTTACTACCTCCGTCCGGTAATATATTTGCCACGGACATCGCATTTAATCCATTATAGTGTTCAAATGTTTCTATGTTTGTTAATACTTGGTCATCACTAAGTTCCGTGGAAGTATTGGAATTATTTCCGACACTAACAAAACATGTTATGACAACCAAGATTAGTATGGCCAAAATACGGTGCATACAACAATCCTCTAAGATACCGTAGTATTTGTACCATTGGATTCTGCTTCTGCTAACGCAACGGCTTTTTCGGTTGCCTTTGATTCAGATTCCGCAGTTTGTCGATCTTTGAAATAGGCATTATATGCAGTGTTGACTAGGCCAATCAACGCTCCCACAATCGTAGTAAATACGGCAAGCATTGCTTGATCAATGGATGTTCCTGTTAGTATAAGATAGACGGCTGCTAGTCCGCACATACCTATGCCAAATACAGCAATTAACGTAAGTAAAAATCGCGTATTCTTAATTTCTTCATGTAAGAATCCCATCGGATTCCATTCTATAGGTCCTAATTTCATAAAATCACATAATTTCCTGAGCTATTAGTACTATTAGTACTATTAATGCTACTTGTATTGCTTGTATTAAGAAACTTTGTTATGCCAAGCCGCCACGTTGTTTCCTCTAGTAATATTTGAGTGTCATAAGTTAATTCCTCAAATTTTTCCTCGGCAGGCAACAAAGCATCTGTTGGTATAACGACTGGATACAGTCCTCGATCTTCGTGCATTTGTCCAGAAGTCGTAGGTAACAACAAAACAAGTAATATAAAGAATCCCATTTTCTTAAGAGATTTTTCTAAGGATTGTTTCTCCTTTTTACTAAGTCTTTTATATTTATTATTAATAATATAAGCGAATATTGACGCAGATGCTACAAATATTATTAATAGTGTATAAAAAATATAAGATGTCATAGTGATTGATCCTTAAGTAAATGGTTTCTGGTAGAGTTCCTTGGATGGACCTTCCAGTTGACAGTGCTGTGGTACAATAGATAGAAGTTTATAAGTCAATAAGTTATCGATCTGCCAACGAGATTTCACTAAACCATACGTTCGGATATACAAGCACCACAGGTAAATATAGATGTTACGAGGGATGCCATTTACTTTGACTCCGTGAGAGTATTCATTTGAGGCACTTGCTGCCCAAAGTACATGATTTAGGGTAGGAACGAATACAGCTCGGTCAGTTTCCAAGACGATGGGCTCTGGAGTAGGTATTGGATTCTCTTCGTACAGTATTTTTATGCCCGGTATAATATGAATGTCTGTAATCTGATCGGATTCAATTCCCATGCTATTAGTCAGAGAATCTGCTCTAGTCGAGGTCCCAGAAAAACAAACACCATTTACGAAATCACAGGAAACCCCAGACCTTAACTTCGAAAGAACAATCGCAATCATTACGTCGGTAATAACATTAGCACCTGTACGGACATTAATATCACATGGACATATACATTCCATACGGCCATCTGGTGTATTACCGGGTAAATATGTTCCATGACCAATAAAAACAATGACTATTGAATCGCCGGAATAAGCTCTTCCCACGATGTTAGCCATATAGTTTAGAATGTTAACTTTCGTGGCGTAAGTGTCTAATAATTTCGTTACCGTAAATCCTTTGGCTACTAACGTATTGGTAACATCCACGACGTCATATTTTGTGCTAGCAATTTTATAAGGATCAGGATATCCTGTTCCAATGCCTATTACAAGTGCTAATTTTTTCATACCAGTCCAACCATGCAGCAATTAATATAATCAATATAATAGGCTTTCTAAAAATTTACGTGGCAAACCTCCTAAAAAGTTATGGATGGCATCTCCTTATTCCTTATGCCATTCTATCCAACCAGACTTCTGCCATTTTTCCAAACGCGATTTCTGGAATTTAGAGTCGTCACGTTTGACTTCGCTTGGTATGTATTTAGTCGTCTGTCCTTTTTCCTGGTTTGAAAATTCTTTTTTTACTATGAAATATCCCATTTGGTTATCTCCTTAGATTTGACATTACAATATTTACAACTTTTATCGGGCAAATTGCATACTCGATCAAGACTTCTTGGCTTTTGGTTTCTTTTCTTTCTCTTTCGCAACCAACTCGGACAGAGCCTTGTAATCGGCATCTACGGTAATTTTAGGGTTGGATGCCAGCACGTTATCCATTTGCTTTCGGATAGCGGCCAACTGATCGTCAGTTGTCATCGAGGACGTGACATTCTTCCCGATTGCCAGATCAGATAGCAACTTTTTCTTTTCGTCACTAAGCATTGAATCCTTCCTCCTGAGTTGCCATCGCTTGAGCGAGCTGCAAAATTGCAGTTTTTGCCGCGTCTAAGTAATAAGTCACAGATTCTAGACCAGGCTCAACCTCAACGGGCAGCGAATATATGAATCGATATGTATCGTATGTATATTCGCCGTTTGCTACTTGCTCATTCCAACGTACAAAAAGCTCTACCGCGAACCCGGTGGCAGTTCGCGAGATCGGCCCTATATCGATAGCGGGCTGTTGAATGTTAGATTTGTCGATCATGAAATCACCTTATACATATTCAAGCCGCGAAGAAGTCGACAGATTCGAAAGCGAGCCGACGCCACCCAGATTGCGATAGCCGACGCCGCAATACTCGCCATAGTACCAAATGCCACCGGCCAGCAAAATGGTCACTTGCGTGGGTCTATGCCACCACATATAGTCGCACAAGTAGGTGCTCGACGATCCGCCGCCCAGGTTCGGCAGGAGCAGGTACTTTGTGAGATCCTCGAATAACGTGGTTTTTGCGTAGTTATCTGGATTTGTGCCGACATTGTATGCCGGTGGAGCCGCTATGGATGACTCGTAGCTCCCTGATGCAAGTGGACACGCCGGGGTTCCGGTGCCGTCTCGCTTCAGAATCCTGTATGATGCATCCAGAGCATCCAGTCCTATGATGAATTGCCATGTATTTCCCCAGGGATTCTCGATGCCCCTGTAAACGATTGGCGTCAATCCGTCGGTGCCCGTTCCGGTGCCAGTACCATTGGTGCCAATGTTGGAATCGGCACTTAGCGCCCCATTTAGCTCGCCGTTGTATCTCCTGCCGGAATTCTTGTTCACGATGCCATGGCCGATTCCAACAGAGGTGCTCTGCGAATTCCAGTTGCAGTACTCTATTGGGTAGAGGATTCTTGTGATGAGGTCCCAGCCCCAGACATCAGCACAGCCCCATCTGGAAGAGCCAATATTGTTAGCATAAGTCTCGGCTAATTGCCGAGTCAAGCTCAATGCGCTGCCGACACTCTGGCAGGTCATCATGTCTGCGCCGCCTGTCGAGCCGTCGAACGCCGCCCCGATTGAGAATTCCCCCAGAGTGTCGCCGATTGACCGGGATACTCCAATCACATTGCTATCAGGATCTCTGAAGTTCTGGCCGACCGTGAAAGCCGAGCCGTTTCCAGAGCCGCCCTCCAAGAGTATGTACCCTGCCGCGTTGCTTGTCGCCCATGAACCGGAGGTAACGACGACTTTCGAAACCTTTCCGGTGGCGCCACTTGAGACGCCTGTGATTGTTTCTCCAACCACCGGCTCATGGCTGCCTGTGTCGAATGTGAATCGCCGGGATACCATTCTGAGATAGACTTTTCCTGCCGCATTGCCATCGCCGAATGTGCCCGAAGTGACGTAATATCCTTCGACCGTGCCGGTCATCAGGCTTGTTGCGCCTGTCAGGACTTCGCCGATAACAGGCGCTACCGATCCTGAGTTGAAGTTGACCTCAACTATTTCGCCGCCAGTGAACGGTTGCCCGCCTGTCTTGCTGATAAGCGATTTTACGCCAGTTGAAGTATTGACAGACAGGCAGCCGAGATATGCTCCCATGTAGGCCTCGGATCGCTCGGTGCCGCCCCTCTGGAGGAACCAAGGATGAGCCTCGAAGCCAGTGAACTCGACCGGAGACACCCACACATACTGATATGTTCCGATCAGTTGAGCCTTGACGTAGCATTTCGGAATTCGGACCATGACGTTTCCGGATGCTCCTGTGAGATCAAGCCCGTCGCCCCTGGCGTTCGCTCCGAAGGTGGGCACTCCTGCCGCGGTAAGAGTGCAGCGCCAGATGTTCCCGAATACTGGATGGCTGTCGAACCATGCGTGAGTCTTCTGGGCGATCACCGTACCGTAGGCGTCCACCTGTTCCAGGACCGGTGAGCTGCTGGCAGTGTTCCAACGGACGCCGATGATGTAGTTGAGTCCGATCTGTAGTTGCTCCCATGTGACTAGGTCTCCGGTTTCGGAGCCAGGGGCTGCGTTGATTATCTTGAAGCCGCCGGCGTCCCTCAGCCTGCGGGAGAAGCCGGTCATACGTCCATCTCCCGGTATAACACATATCCGGACACCTGCCCGGAGCTTGATGATTGTAGGTTGAACGCATCATTCTCCAGGCAATCCAGGTACAAGCCGCCGATAAAATCGTCAGAGATGACATCCACTTGCATTGACCCAGACAGCGGTGCAGCATCGCTGAGGTAAGTCAGCTTGGTGCTGACACCAAAATCAGCCACGGCAACGATCTTGTAGATGCGTAGCTTCTTCCCAACACCAGGTGCAGCGATGATCTCGTGAGTATCTGCTGTGGCAAAATCGATCACAGCAGTTTGCAATACATAAGGGGAATCTTCCATGAAGGTTCGGGAGACATAGACATCCTCGCCACCCTCATGAGTATTGATCACGCCGGCCTTGAACGGGACGTTCCCGTACTCGGCTAAATTAATAGTTTCTAATTCAGGAGCTGTCATAAAATCACCAATGCATCATCATGTAACCAGAGTTCCAACCACAACCATGATCGAGGCTATAAATCACGAAGCCTTTTTTGAAAAGATATACAAGTGCTTTGCGAATACTCATTCCAGAACTAAGAATTAACATTATACCTCTTGCCCGTGGATACTGTAATGGCAAAATGATCCAGATAAACCATATACTGATAGTTGACTAACACCTTTTAGATAAACTGGAATGCTAGCTCCTTCGGGAACATACCCACCCGATTCATTAGATGCAGTACCATCTACTTCGTAAAATATATCACCTAATCTAGCAGTAAGGATGCAAAAATATGCAGTAGATGTAAATGGAATATCTTGTGCAGCACTTGCCATAGTAAGCATTTCAGTTGCAGTAGTTTGAATAATATCCGATGTACTAATTTCTCCACTAATACTCAAAGTAGCTGTACCGTCTCCGTTATCGGTAGCCAAACATGGTAATACAGTACCATTAGTATCAATAACTGCACATATTCCTTTGGCTCCAACATTTGAACCAGACATGTTAATTTTTGTCATATATCTCCATTGAAATTTAATAAAAGTATTTTATGGCCAATGAAACCATAAAATTATATGAATAATTATTACTACACTAATAATCATTAGTATATGCTAGATCATAAGAAGCAGATTGACCATACTCAGTAGATCTAACACTAACAATAATATCAGTACATGGATCACCGATGTATTTACTGAAAGTATTAGAAAATATGTTAGATTCGGTCCTAATAAGAATGTCATCAATATAAATTTCTATTTTGCATTCCAAATCATAATTAGAATCAGTATTTTCAACTACGATATTTTTAGGCCCGATGCCATCAGTGTCCCAATTCAATATTTCTATCCATGCATTCGATGGTTCAGGACTTGGTACCATTCCGGCAGAATATAATTCATTTGGATTATGTCCCAATTCTAAAAGATTAATATATTGAATATACGTTATAGTGCCCCTTCGATATGCATCTAATAATCTCATATTATCACGCCCTGGTAAAAAATATGAGATTATCTATGCAGTTACAGTCCATTCTAAGGTAACTAGTATTTTTCCGCCGGCAGTGCTTTTAGCGCTAGTCAAATAGTAATATCCATCAGCAAGCACTACATTATTGGTTGTTGGGCTTGCACTGTATTCCGTATTGAGGGCAGCTGAAGCTGATGCCGTCAAAACACCACTAGATGAAGCTCCCGTTGAATTACCACATGTTACGGTACCGCTATCAGTAGCAGCTAGTGCCTTCATTACGATACCACGGATCTTGCCAATAGTAACCTTCATAGGGAAGTAGATTCTAGTAGTGGTTTGCTCTCCAGTTTCGAAACTCATCGGAACTGTAGTAATTCCTTTAAGTAGGGCTGCTTCCAGATGAGCTATCTTTGCAGATACGGTTAGAACTCCACTAGTATCCGTAAGCCCTGTAGCCGAAGCTGTTCCTGCCATGATATCTGCTAGAGGAATAGCAGCTTGAGTAAACGTAACTTCCTTGAGACTGTCACCGTCTGCGCTATCATTAATCATGAAACTATCTGCAGCAACCGGTGTGGTTTTGGCATCCAGTCCAGCAATAGCAACGGTCATTACGCCGTCTGTCTCATCAAGGCCTGTTGCAGTGACTGTTCCAGCAATATCTTCTACGACATCTGCCATTACGACTTTCTTGGCAATACCGCTCTTCAGGAAAACAAAGCTATCAGTAGCCATGTCTTCTACAGCGGCATCAAGAGAAGCATAAGAAGCTTTTTGAGGACCAGTTAATTTTGAAAATTTTTGAGGTGGCATATTTTTATAAACTCCATGTAATTTATGTTTTTGTTATAATTACCATACTTAAATAAGTGAAAAGATAAAAATTCACTTATTTGTTTTAATTAACGTGGTCTCTAAGAAGCCTTGGTGTTAATTTCTACAAACGCCTCAGGACTATGGATTTCAATTGGGCAAACCCATTCCTTGACCTCAACCCAGAAGTTTCCACCCTTCTCCTTGGGATAGTCGTCAGCCACGTCGATTTCCTGGCTTACAACGAATTCAGCTGCCTGTGGACTGTAAGGTATCACGTAAGCGTAGCCAGTTGGAGTGAACTGAGACTCGATCATCCAACTGCGATCTGCTTCACCCTTTCCAAAGAGTTTGCCAATATAGTCGGCAAATGGAACTCTCTCGGAGTCAGTCTTATAGAGGTTATACATGGTTGCCCTATCAGCTACTAGTCCCCAGGGCTTGAACCTCGGGTCCATAAACTTGATAGCATTAACTATGTCTTCGTACGGATCAAGGGTATCGCCGCTAGAGTCCCATGGACCCATATTTACGACATCATTGCCGGTTGCAGTGTCGCTAGTATTAAGTACCTTTCCACGAGTATTGACATGAGCTACATCTACGATACCATTGATACCGAGAGAACTATCGCCATTAATCGCAGTGTAATCCTCAGTAGCATGGATCTTGGCCATGACTTCGTTGATCTCTGCGGTCTTCATGACTGGGCCTTGAGTCTTAGCTAGGTCTCTCTCGTTAATATAGAAACCAGTACCAATCTGATACATTTCGTGTTTTTCTACGCCAGCTGCGATCTGGATTGGGTCTGGGCTAGCACCTTTGGCAACTATTCCAGCTCTACCAGAAGTTGTCTGGATATGAGTAATCGCGTCAATATCGATCTGGGTTCCGACATCCCTATAGGGTAGAATATTCCTTGCGATAAGTTCTGGTCTGTAATTCAGCTCGTAATCGTTAATGGTTTGTACCCAAGCTGTAACTACTTCCTCGGGAATAAACGAACCGTAATGTAAAGTTGTGTCTGCCATAATTTTTTAAACTCCTTGAATTTAAATACGTTATAAAATATTTAAGGTGTATTACCTTAAATAAGTTCGACCTCCACTTGGGTCAGTTTGTAAGCATAGAGGTTGCCGGAATGAGCAAGAGGAGTCTTGACCATCTGGATAGCCGTACTAGAATAATCAGAATCTGCGACCATATTAACTTCTGCATGATTATCGGAATCAAGTACGATATAGTCACCGTCTCTCAATGCCAGATAATCCTTGATGGTCGAAGATCCAAAGGTCACGATATCGTTGCTAATTGAAGTGAAGTTCTGCTTGTAATTAGCGGATCCACTATCAGCCATATCTAGAACTCGGCCAAACGAATATAGAGTTTTTGTAGTTCCTGTGGTTTCCGGAACGACAACACCTAAAGTTTCGGTACCAGCTCCTAAGGCGGTAGAATCTACTTGTAACCGCATAAAGTCGCCAGTATCGATAGTTTGCCCACCAAGCATCCAAACGTTTGCGGTACCGGTTGCCACGTAAGGTACTATCTTGCCGGCAGCATAGAAACCATCGTACGGTCTCTGTTCTCGGTTGTCGTTAATAGCAACACCCAAATAATCATACGTGGAAGTTGCAGTGCAAACAGTTGCTTCGATTGTTCCGTCGGCTGCTCTATGAACAACTGCACCAAACGGAATTTCGCTGGCAGCGATGCCAGTTCTAATAATACCATGACCTGCGGTTAAAACACCTTTCTTGGTCATATAAGTTGGAATTGTAGCCATAAGTTTTTAAGCTCCTAAATAATTATAATCAAATAAATAAGAAAAGAGATTTTACGTCTCTTATTCCTAGTGCGATCTCTTGCCAAACATATCTTTTTGGCTCTTCTTTAGCATGTCGCGTGCGGACTGAAGCGAAGCCGCATTATCTCCTTCGGCAGCAGGCTGTCCCCTCGCGTTCATCTTAGGTAGCTCTGCTTTCAGGATGCCAGGGTTTGCATCGAAATAAGCCCAGCCAGCTGCTTTAAAGCCATCGTAGTGAGTTTGGGCTTCGGTTCTTGCCTTAGCATTCAGTTTCAGAGAGAAAGCCTCGAAATCTGCAGCAGCCTTCTTTTCGATAAGTTCCTGTTCCGCGGCATTCTGTTTCTGGACAAGGTCCTCGACTTGCGCGGTCAGTTCGGCGATCTTAGTGTCCCTTTCATTGAGCTTCTGTTCAAAAGCCTCGTTCATCTTCTGTACGTCTAAGTCAGCTTCAATATATGTGTTCGTCATATTATTACCATGTGTATCGATATATCGTGAATCCATTTTTTCAGTAGGTTCTTCTTCCATTTCAGAAGTTTCCTCTTCGGTTTTTACGGGACATTTCTTGTTCTTCATTTCGAAAAACATACATTCATTACCATCGGCATCTTTAGTCATGCCTTTTTTTGTCTCATTAAGTTTTGTCATGTTATTATTACCTGTAAGTGTTTTAAAATTAGAATTATTATATTTATCTTTCATATTGGATGGTATTAGTCCAGACTTAACATACGTTTTGGACCAATTAATTGCGTCTTGCTCACTTTCAATATGCTTGTAGACGTTAGTTATAGTCGGATTACTACCAATACGAATAGCATTTAATTTAATAGTGAAACTATCATTTTCCTGAATTACTTCAGCACGTCGCTTATCATTATAAAAGACTTTAGGTTCATAGCCGTGTTCGTTTAGCATGAAACCGCAACCGTCTTTCGTACTACAAGCTCCAATACCATTAGCTAACTCAGCAAAGTGATAAAAGTGATAACCACCGTCTTCAATTGCGTTATACTTGGTACCGTTGAGGTCACCCGACGTCATGCTCGTATGCGTAGTATATGCAATAGAACCATCATACGGAGTACCTGACTTAATACGGGTCATGTCTTCGGGTGTCAACTTATCCTTATAATAACGCGCGACGGCTACAACGTCTTTCTTGTCTGGTCTTGCCGTAACATTCATAAGTTTACCGATGCGATTGTGCTTATAGGTTACGAGTTCTGTTGGTGCAGTATGACCTTTCAAAATTGGTTGACCTTCAAGCCAGTGTGCATCTTTCCCGAAGTACTCAAACTTTTTGAGTGTAGGAATACCGTCCGTTCCAGTGAACACTCCTTCGCGCATAGGTACAACAGGCACGTCAATTACTTGATCGTCTTCATAGATGATCTTAGAACCAGCCGGAGATGAATTCATTTTGATTTCATCTGACGCAACTATGTCTAATCCGCCTGGAGAATGTTCATCTTCAAGAAAAGTTTCGTTACGTTTCATTCTTCTACTTTTAGACTTATTATAATCTGTCTTATATGGGTTATTAGAAACACTGAATAACTTTTTTGAAACAGATTTGTCCCAATGCTTTAATTCAGAATCATCTGCATCATGAATAGGCTCCCGACTTGAAACTTCTTCAACTTCACCAGACTTCTTGACAGCAAATAACCCACTAGCAAACTGATGTAATTGATCACCTGGTTCTAACCTAATCTTTTCTAATTTATCAGACATTATATTAGCATTACCATAATATGCATTAGACGGTTTTTTCTCGCCCGTTTTTGTCCATACTGATATAGGACTTTTAATATCAACTGATATCAATTGATTTGGTCTAGTTTTTAAGCCTCTGGATAAATCTATCTTTACATTATTATCACGAGTAAATGATGTATCGGTCCACTTTACATCAGAACCCTTTTTACTCGTACTTCCGCCGCATGACCCTGGGCCAGTGCCTGACTTTTCAGAATCAGGACAGTTAGCGTTTTCTTTATAAGCTTCCATATGGCGTTCGGTGAAATCCATTTGATCTTCAGTCAGTGGCATTCCTTCGCGATTCTTAATAAAAATAATTTTCTTTTGGATGTTCCGATTAGCAACGCCCGTTTGATTACCAGAAGCCAAATCCCAGGAATGATCAAGTGCCTTATGACAGTAGTGAGGTCCACCGTTGACTATAGCTCCAACCGGATATCTATAGGAATTTGAGTCTTGGCCACTACCAGCATCCACATCCAGATACCACTTCATAAGGGACCGTTTGGAAACTTTTCCGGATTCGTCAGTTGCCCAACTCATCATGTCGGATTTGGCAGCTACAGGATCCCAAGGCATTTGATGCTCTTCTGGCTCTATGAGTTCCCCAGACTCTTCATCCTCGGATTCCATAGGTTCCTCGTCGTAATCCTCGGAAACACCTTCCGGTTCAGAACTCTCCATGAAGGTTTCATCGTCTGGATGTTCCTCAACCTCGCTAATGGAAACTTCCGAGTCTATTGTACTTTCCAGAAGTTCAGGTAAATCTTGCTGACGAACGTTACCGAAGAGTTTATCAGGTACTTTGTCTATTGGAACTTGCTCTGGAATGACGTCACCTTTCCGGGTAACAATGTTACCATCTAATTTCATTTCTTTAGAGCTGGTAGTATTATCATTTCCCAAAGTAAGATCACTACCATTCGTAAATCCTGAAGCATCTTCTTTGACCTCAGAATCCTGTTCTTTCTTAGCCATCTCTAGTTCTATTGGTTTTTCATTGTGTTCTTTTAGCCATTTCTTAACGGCTTTAGGCGTCCATTTTTCCTTTGAGAAGTGATAACTCTGGGTTGACGTTTTCTCTTCATCTCCCTCTTTTTTTACTCCCAATAACATCTGTATTCCGTCGCCAAGATCCTTAGTCACTATCCGGTCATATTGACCTGGATCCGAGATCCTAGCGGCGTGATACTCCTTGAAGGGTATAATAATCAGCTCCTGGATAAATAATGAGATATTGTCAATACATTATAGTAATCAAATAAACGAATGGAATGGTAATTTTACGTCTACATACCTAAATATATATAATCATAATAAAATAGATATGATGGATTTTACGGCTACTCTAAGTAATTAACTTTTCAATTAATTTTATTCTATTAGGATACCAGGATCTTATAGCTCGTTGAGTAGCCTCATTTCTATAATATTGTTTAACCGTATCTGCAAAATCTTCGGCTAACTTAACTTCATCAGGTACTAATGAAGCATATTCAGATGACCATTTATGACCATTAATAGAGATCGCATTTTTAGCGTCTGCGTCTACAGCTTTTTTCCAGGCTGGATTCGTCAAACTCCACATATTGCCATTTCCTAAACTAAGATCTAAATTATGGGAAGCTTCATGTACTATATATTCCTTTATATATCTATCTTTATTAGGATTCTCGTATAAAGTTATCCTCTTTTCTGTCGGTAACGAAAATCCAGATACTCCACCTATTACCGCTTCTTCTATACTGCTACCAGATGTAGATGATTTTAAGGCGCTAGGAAATCCAGATAATTCTATTGTATTAATCTGCTTTTTAAGTGTGTCTGGTAGTGATGACAAAACCTTTGTTATGCGATCTTTTGACACCGGATTTCCATTCTTATCTATAAATATTTTTATATTATCAATAGAATGAATATTAGCATCCGACACTCTACCTTCATTAAATGCATAAGATTTTTGCGATGTGATATCATTAGGTATTATGGATTTTGTAGTATCAGTTTTTTTGATTGTCTTCTTAGGTTCGGATTTATTATATTCGGATAAACGTTTTGTTTGTTTTTCATCAGTAACAGGAATAGAACTGATTGACTTACTCCTTGACGAAGTAGATGGTAATTTATTAGTCCTATTAATATATTGCATTTTCATATATTTCTGGAATGCTTCTATCTCTTTTATATTCATTCCTCTGTCCGGATCAGAAAAATCAAATTTATTACCGTTTTCGTCTATATATATTTTACCATGTATTTCTTCTTTGCTTTTATTTTGTGATCCGCCGCATGACCCTGGGCCAGTGCCTGACTTTTCAGAATCAGGACAATTGGAGTTTAACTTTATATCTAGTTCATAAAAACGGTTTTTCTTCCCTACGAATTTATACAATTCAATTACCTACCAAAAACTATTTATTCTAATACCACTTATTAGTACTTGGAGTGAAATAAGATGTCAAATGAAGAGATTCCTATACTCCGAAATGAAGCATGGACGTACCCTCAAGCACGTTGCTACCAAAAACGGAGTTGACATCAAGCTCTGTCGGAAAGCCCTAAAAGAAATAGAGGGTTAAGCCTTCTCGTTCTTTTTTCTCTGCTTTCTACCCTTTTTGAGCACGACTTGTCCTTCCGGCACGTCTATGATTACTTGCTCTTTTGGCTCCTCAACTTTCACAACTATCTGTCCTTCAGGTTCATCAACTGCTATGTATTCCCAGTTACCTTTATTTTGTTTCCACATTATTTTTCATTCCTTGCTATGGTTGTATTATATTTTTTATAATCAAATAAATAGTATACCGCGTATTTTACGTCGGACCAAAAAGTATAAATATCTAGGTTGTATACTTTATGCTATGAAGAAAACGCCTGTTTGCTACGATCTAAAAGACATCGATCTTGAAGATGAAACCAACAACATACTCCTTAATATGTCAGGTGGTCTTTTGCCTGAGCATCTAACGTCAGATGAAATAAAGTTACTTGAACAACGTTTCGGCGGAGATTGGTTCCATGAATTAGGATACGAAGAAAAGGATGGTTATAAAAATCCAGAAATCGATCTCATTGTTAGAATAACCAAAGAAAAACAATTATTTGAAGGTTCCTGCGATGACTGGTATTGGTTTAGTTCATCTGCTATAGATGAATTAATAGCAGAAGTAAACAGATTAAGATTACTAATAAAATAATTCCGACCAAAAGCTTTATATACTAGTAATACTAAGTATACCTTGCCCAACCAAACATCAAGGACCAGGACTCAGATCTTTCTGGGTTCTGTTCTCTTTGATTAGAGCGGGTGGGGGTAACATATCAATATTAATCCGAGTACCATATTGTACAATCATTACCGTTTGATATAGTCGCTAAATTTATTGTATTATATTGAACATCAATTTCTGCTATTACTTGGTCAGACTGAGCCTTCATGACTTTGTAAACTGCATCGTCTCTGAGCATGGAACACGGCAAACCAAATATGTCATTTACACCAATACCAAGAGTCATTCTAGTGCCTGCATCATAGCCAATAACAGAAGTAACCTTGGAAAATGCATGATTGGTAGACCACGATCCAACCTCTGCCGGCACGTCAACAGTCTCAGATCCAACCTCGCCATTAGCAAATTTTCCATTTATCGTGACCTGTCCTGAAATAGGTGTGCCAGTTCCAGCCTGAGTAACAGTAATGCATCTGGGTTGGTCTGGATTCGTGACATCGGTGTGAGTGCCTGAGAGATCCTGAACACTACCATGAATCAAAGTAGAAGCTGCTGCTTTGCAGTTCCTGTAAATTATCGCTATCGAGCTGCCTATTATGGCAGCTTTGTATTGGGTGTCTACCAGTGGGTTGGTGACCGTGCTCTCGAAGAGGACTGACTTCTTGTCGATCCTGATAGCGCCTGCAATGTTTGATGTATCACCATCGCCCGGTATTAGAATACCATTAGTTGCATTCTTTATCGTCACTCTCTCGATGGTGCAGCTCCCGGAAACCCCTACAGGGTCTTCCCATTCGTTGTTTGCTTGGATGGCGGTTAGTCCTCCGTCGAACTTTCCTGAGATATTCACATCAGTGAGTTCATCACAAATGCGCATTAGAATGCCAGTTGAAGCTACAGATCGCAAGTCTACAGATACATCGCATTTAGTGAGGTTTTGAAGCATTGCCAAAGCGCCGCCTGGGACCAGAGTGCCGCTTGAGATGACAGTTACATTGGCTTTGCATCTGGTTAGAGATGCCAGGCAAACTTGCACTCCGCTTAATATCTCCTCATCGAAGAACTCATCTGCAGTCCGGTAGACTCTGATATTACTATCTGACATCCCCCTGATGTAAGACCCATACGTAGAATTGACATCTACAATCTCGATGTCACAGGACCGGGCGTTATGGGTGGCCACTGACACGAATCCATAGGTCATGGAGTCGTAGGTCTTCACTCTGATCTTGGCATTCTTGACTGAAGGCCCACCTACCAGGAACCCATAGTCCTGATACATGGAGACATCGACATCGGCGTTATTGCATCCGCCCATGATGGTGACTCCCCATCCTGACCATATATCATGCTCTTCGTCATCTACAGCATAGGTAGCATTGGCGTTATTGTGCTTCGTGACGCATCCTCGAACGATAATAGGTTCGAGGTTATTTCCCCTGCCTTCAGCTATGAAGATTCCCTGGTAGTTGCTCTCGGCCTCGCAGTTGACCAGCTTGCAGCCATTACGGACAAAGAAGCCACTGCCATAGACCAAGTTGGCAGTCTTGATTATGCCGTTATTTCTGGACGTGCAGTTGACAAACTGGACATTATAGACATATGGGGCCTGCTCTAAGTGAAATCCGCTTTCCAGGCATCCTTCAGCATGGCAATTGATCAACTGAATATCCTGGATTGTCATGATGTTTGTGGGGCATTCATTCAGGTCAAATCCTACGTACCAATCGTCGTTGGTTGCAGTTGCCCCGCATCTGATTGCCTGGCAATTGATATAACGCTGGTTCTTTATTACTTTTGCTGATCCGACGTGGTCACCCTCATTTAAAAATCCATGTCTGCAACAGTCTATTGCAGTACAATTTTCAAAAACATGGTCGTCCAGAGTTGTATATGGATTGACATGCACTTTAAACGCGCCGCCCAGGTTAGATGAAACCGCTCCATCAGCAGAGACAACTATGTCCCTGCATAGCGTGTGACTGGATGTGATCAATACAGCACCGACGTTTACTCTAAAGCCCTGAATCATTGTGTATTGGTTAGCCAGACATATGTTTTTTGTGCCATCTGTGAATGTAATCGTGGTTCCGGATTCGGCTATCAAACTGCCATATTCTGGTAGAATTATATCATCGTTAGATGTATAATTTCCATGATTTATATAAATATTTTTATAGTTTTCAAATAAATAATTAATTACATAATCAAATGATTCGTTACGAATTATTTCGGTACCATGTCGATTATTTGCAATGATGATGGAATCGGTTTTGCTAATATAAATTTCTGGAATACTGGTTATAATAGTACTTGAAATTATTGTAGCTGAATCATATATACTATTTGGCTTAAATCCATTATTTAATAGTTGTTGATATTGACTGTATGTCAATATTGATCGTCGGAAGGCATCAATTAGTCTCAAATTATAATCTACCTCTTATCAAGTTAACTAAATCATTTCATTGCATGTTAATTCATTTATTTGTCATGTATTATACCGGACAGTACTTTGGATGATGAGGTATTAATAGTAGTATTTCCTCCGCCGCAACTACCCGGACCGGTACCGTTCTTTTCTTCATCCTTGCAGTTTGCATTCAACTTCACGGCAGCATCCTGTAAGATAAGGTAAGCCGCGGCTTCCTGGAGGTAAGCACTATTCGTCTTCATACTGTCAAGAACCTTCTTAATTTCCGCGGTCATTTCGCTGCTTGATAAACTCTTATCGACGCCAATAGAATCTGTTTTCGTATAGTACTTCGCAAGTGTTCCGGCTTTCATTTTCATGACTAGGAACTGCGAGGGAAGTTGAGTTGGCTCAATGTCTTTAATTGCTTCCAGTACTTTTGGATTGTCGGTTTTATCCTGGGAAATTACCCGTAGTGGCTTACTGTTCGTGGTCTTGTAGTCCGTCGTATGGAAGCCACCAAGTTCGGGATTAAACGTACTGGAAACTTCCTGGAAAGTCGATCCAGTTGAAGTACTTTCTTTCTCTGGACCGCACTTATTACTGTCGTCGTAAGTACCAGCCTTGCATTTCTTGTTGAGCTTCAGGAATTCAGTGACTTCCTCCAAGTACCGTTCATTGCGTCTCATGCTAGTAATACTTTCTACCACATATCTAGTATAGTATTTTTCTTTCTTTACATCCAATAACTTATATTTTTGATCTGTTTTTAAAATAACTTCATGGAGCGGTGGTATATTGTCATCAAATTTCTGTTTCTTTTCGTAGTTTTCTACAAACAATCCAGGCGTTCCTTGTTTAGCATGCAACTCTATGATAACCGGATTTTTTCCTGGGAACAATTCCTTGCCATTGAGCATATCTCTCGATAATGCAGTTGAGTAAGCTTTTGCTATTTCCTCTGATCCAGAAAACGAAGCAAATCCGCCAGTTTCTGCATATATAGTATTTTTATCTTTTGGGAAGTATTTATCTAGTGCTTCCGGGGAAATACCGCGATACAGAATTACGTCTTGTTGTAGAGGTGATTGGTCTATTAATTTATTTAATTTATTTTTATATTCTAAATTTTCGGTACTCTTTTTATCCCTTAAAGATTCATTTATAAATTTACTAGAGTGAATATATTTTGATAATATTTCCGAGTTTTCTGGATTGCTTACTATAGCTTTATCAGAATTTTTTAAGTTATCCATATAATTATTAGAAGGTTTCCAGGATAAGGATTTATTTATATAATATTCTTTAATTTTTGATACAGAACCAGAAATACTTCCATATTTATCTGGTTTTATATTATCAAATAGTTTTTGTTCAGTATTGTCAGATTCATCAGGTAGCTTACATTTATTACTCCCGTCTGGACTGTCTTCCTTGCGGCACTTGTAATTCAATTTCATGAAGGAAGCAACGTCATTGAGAAGGGAATTGAGTTTCTGGCTACATGCATTACTATCATCATACGTACCTACCTTGCATTTACGATTCTGCTTGATAAAGGAAGCAACGTCATTGAGATAGGAAGCATCCTGTCTAATATACTCGTCTGGTAACTCATCGTAATCCTCTTCTGTAAGACTTGTTAAAACGCATCTACACGAAGGATGAATGGGAGGGGACGTCACGTTAGTACCTTCAAAAACTTCACCAATATTTGTTACTTGCCCTTGTAACGACGAACAAATTTCGCATGACCGTTCATCCAAAGCACAATTCCAAATAACTTTTGTATGATTAGCATTCTTTGCACGAGCCATTATTCCTTCGTTTTCGGCTTTTACCTTTTCTGTTCTATAAATCGTTTCAAGACGTGATTTAGAATTTGCATAATCTTCTTTAAATGACGATGCGAATTTGTCTTCACCCATGCCCCAGTTATTTAGCATTTGTATTTTGAGACGTTCACAATCAGTTTGTGTAAGCGTTTTCACTAATTCTAAACCATGATTAGTAAAATATTGCTTTGCATAATCTGTAACTTGTTTTGGAGCCGGAGCAGGAACAAGCACGCTTTGTTTTGCATCAGGTGGTAATTCTACTGTTCCTGACATACCTTTTATATACGATGGCAATACGAATGGAATAAAAATGCTAGACCACAATAACCAATTTTTTTTGATTAATTTTGGTTTTATTTCGTCTTCCATGTCATAATAATCGTCTAATAGTTCTTCGGGAATATCTGAGATATCTACTTCGATTTCGTTTACTATTGAATCGAGCCTGTCTTTAAAACTTTTAGAAGATATAATTTGATTAATAGGTATTTTTGGTAGCGTTTTTATTTTATTATTTGAAATAACAACTTTCTTAGGTAACTTATTTTCAGATTTTGATATGTTTTTTGGTAGTATTTTCTTTATTTTTTTATTTTTTGTTGCCATTATACTACCTCAGTATTACCGATAGAATTAATATCAAATTCTACGTTTTCATTAATATATGATTCCATTTTTATTATATCATCAAGTCTTATAATTCTAAGTGTTTCCGTAGGATATTTTTCAAGAAAAGAATTTATTTTATATTTTGAATAATCGTCCATCCAACCTTTAACTTCCCACCAGATATTATAATTTTTTATATAAAAATCCGGATGATATAAATGATTATCAATATTAAAGGACTCTGGTTCGTATTCCCAATCAAGATTTAATGAGTCTAAAACTTTAGCAATTCTCACTTCATATGACGATCTTAAGTATATCTTTTCTCCTTTTTTAGAAACGAACCAACATCCATTTCCTCTACTATGCATAGGATGGTTTTTATATATACCATCTAACCAATGTTGAAAAGCTATATCAGATAGTTTTTTATGTTGTTCTTCTGAATGCATTATATCAAGCATTCGTTCACGATTTTCAGGTATGCTCCAGAACTCTTTACTTTTTTCAGATATCAGTTGTTTTGTTTCTGGTGATCTAGATTTCCCATATATAGGATTATCAGGACCAGTTAACACACCACTACGATTTTTGGACATCAATTCTAATGATTCCTTAGTATGTTTTTTACCGTAGAACGGATTCTTTTCTCCGACATATCGGCCTTTCATACTAATGGAAAGTTTTAATTTTTGTTCATCAGACATCGGCTTTCCGTAGTTTGGATGGTTTTCTCCAGACATTATTTCTGTAAAATTTCTCTTATTTTCCAACGATTGATGGGTACCATATGATGGATTATATATTCCCATTACGGCTTCTGAATGATCTCTAATAGGAATTTCAAATCGTTTTAACCAATTTCGAATCATTAAATCATCACATGATGCGATATCAGCAATTTTTTGCATGGACTTATGTTGAGTGATATATTGATCTTCTAGCCATTCTTTGTTCGTATATATTTTTCCATCATGTTTCTTAAGCCATGCTTTTGAAATTTTTTCCTTTGCCTCGACGGAGATTTTACAACCTTTTCTTGATCTTCCATCAATACCAGCCAACCTCATATATCTTGAAACCGTATCATAACTAACATTAAGGTTGTTAGCTATAGTAATAATATCTTTTTTCAAAATTACATATTCATTATATAACCAATCTTTATTATTAAGAAGTTGTTTAATATTAGTTGGTATACGAACCATGAAAATCACTCAAAAAAACGAATTTATTATCATTATAACTATTATTATAGTATTTAAATGTATTGGTCCTATTCTTTTTTATCAAAGTATTTAGTCTTTTTTAGTGTTTTCATGACTTCGGGCTCTATGCTTTTCAGGATAGTTTCGAGCTGCCGATCAAGGTCCTTAGTAGTTGAGAAGCTATCTAGGGTCATGTTTTGTTTAGGGGATTCTTCGTTTTCATCAGAATTAGATATGTTTCCCCAATTTTCGAATATAACATTATCATCTTTATCGTATTCGATTATGCGAACCTGAGTTGCCGTATCCTTTTCCGTTTCGTTATTATTTTCATCTATATATACTATATCTGCCCTAATCCCGCCGTTAGGTGTTTTACTGTCAATATGTTCTATCATTTAGATTTCCTAGACTTTTTGTCAGCATTTATTCTAGCTTGCATCGATGACGGCTTGTCCCGGTTCAATGGTAATCCACTATTATAGTGCTTGTCGAGAATATCATATCTATTAGGATAAGAGACTTTCATTAAATCTGGTTGATTTATGAACATCTCTACTGAATCTGCATAATCTTCGTGATTACTCTTGTGCAATTTAGCATAATCTGTTATAAATCCTTTTTTATCGTTTTTCATTGCAGAATTCCATTCTGTTCCGTCACTATAATAATCCCATCCTACATTATCGTCAGTATGGCCAGATTCGTGTGCTATTAGTTGAGTAGTCAATTTCTTCTTTTCACTACTAGAAGAATACAAATTTATGTTATCATCACCTGCGGATCCAGCAGACTTAAAGTTCACGTTCAACTTGTTAGACCAATATTCGTCATCTTTACTTTTACCATCTACGATATTAATACGTGATACGTTACTTCTAAGGGTATCGGGCATTAATGACAGAATTCCATATACTTCTTTTACGTCGTATACTTGATTTTTTGGATTGTCAGGACTATAAATGACAACACCATCATCAAATTCATGGATAGTTGCTTTGATTTTATTTTTACCATTTATTATATAATCTTTCTTTTCTGAAGATACTACATGAGCATCATATGCAGTATTAATAATTTCTTCTTTTATGTTTGACAACTCTTCCCTGTTATTTTGCATTTCGGAATATGCTAGAGATATTTCTTTTTGTTTATTATTTATTAATTTAGTATCCTCTGCATCATAGGACTTACTTATTTTACCGGCATCTTTTAGTATCTTTGACAATTCTTCTTTTTTATAAGTTTCTGTTAGCCCATTCGAAGTTATTGTTATGTCATTTTTGCTAACTGAATCAATATAAATATCGCCTATACTTTCAGAATTCCATGTTTCTCCTGATGCCATAGAACTTACAGAATTATCAAACGATTTATTTTTATATTTTTCTTTTGCAGAGGTCTTTATCTCCATTAATTCTGAGCCTAGTGTATCAAGTTTTTTACGATCATTTACCTTTTGTGAAATTTCATTGTATTGTATTTTTAGATTTTTAAATTTTTCAACTTTACTATTAGGTTGTATTTTCTTGCCGTTTATGTCTAATCCTTTCTTACGTAATGCATCTCTAGCCATATTTGCTAGTAGTTCGTTTTCAGGTGACGTATCATTAGCCGCTTTTACCATATTTGAGGTTGTAGCATCTAATTCGTCTCTGGGAATATTATTAGAATCTTTTATATTATTACTTTTAGTTGTTTTTAATTTATCAACAGCCAGTCGTAATTCTTTATAGGTTTCCTTGCTAACTTTACCGGATGCTAACTCGGATTTAGCTTTGTCAATTAATGATCGAACATCCTTTACGTTTTCTAATAGTATTGGATCCTTGATTTTGGCAATCCGTTTTTCTGCTTTACTAGAAACTTTTTCGGCTCTTTTACCACGTCTTTCGTCAACTCCTTTTTGTTTTTCGGCCTTAAGTTTTTGTTCGGTTTCGAAATTCTTTTTAGCTTCTTCCTTGTTCTTACCACAACTGAAACCTTCTCCATATTTATCTTTTGGGCACTTATAGTTTAACTTTTGATAAAATGGAATAATATCCTCGTATCTCATATTTATTCCTCGTAACCGGCAAGTAGTCCTTCGGCTTCAGATAGCAAGCTATTTATATCTTCTGGATTCTCTTCAATGGTTCCTTCTTCCCCGAAAGCTGGTAGTTCGCCCATATTTTCAGGTTCCTCGCTACCACCGAACATGCCTTCCATTCCAGGCATTCCACCAGGTTGCCCTCCTGGGGGTTGTTGGCCGCCAGTTCTCCAGATGTTAAGTTCTCGTTCCAGCACCTCTCTTTCCGTCAACCCGTCCATCCAGGGTGCTGGGTCTAGTGCAGGTAACCCAACTTCTATGCGGGCCTCATTGAGTGTGGTAAGATGTAAGTTAAATTTCTGTAGAGCAAGACTCTCGACTTTCTGTTGGTCTGGCGGGATCAGATTCGCCCAGTCCATTTCAATCCGGTAGCCCTCGTAACCATTCAGCTCTAAAAACTTATTCCAAAGGAGGTTCTCGAACTGGATGCTACACAAGGACTGCCAACCCTGGACCATCATTTTCAGGAGTTCCAAAAGGGGCGAAGATGTCGTTGAAATCGCTTGAGCTGCAACTTCTAAAATATCCCTGGGAAAAATATGATAGATGGCTTCCTTGATAAGGTACTGGTCAATTTCCGTGGGATTGAACGGAATCGAAGGTCGCTCCCATTGCAAGTTGATGCCTTCGGGGACAGCTACGGCAAGATCTGAATTTTGGTTTTCTACTACGACCCGAGCCATGTCCCAGAGGTCAGTGAGCATTACGTCTGCTGGAGTCGTAGTCGCACCAGGTACCGCGCTCGTAACACTCAATGGTATCTGGTTGGCTTCTAAGGCCTTTAAATAAGATTGAGGTATACCTACGGTCGCAATTTGTTTCGGACTTCCAATTCTGGTTACCGTCTGCATGACTCTCTTGCGCACGAATTCCAATTGGGCTATTGTCGACGTGATACCTGCGAGGTAAGGCTCGCCGTCCACATAGCTTGACCTTATGTCCTTAATATGTATGAGTTGTTCGGTAGGGATCTGTACGGGTACCCCAGTAGAACCATAAGGATCTTGCAGTTGCCAATACTGGTATTCATTGGATGTCTTGTCGAAAACAATGCCCTTAAGAATGTTACCGACGACGTAACGAGTTCGGTCTCCAATTGCTCCGGCTGGAGCTTGCCGAAAAGACTGGGCTGGTAATCTCTGCACGACGTCTGGTACAACATAGCCATCTTCGTCTTCCTTCCAGGTCAATTCGAAAATAGCACTGCCGTAGGTTACGACGTCGTACATAGCTTGAGAGCACATAATAGTTGTACGCAGTCGACGCTCAATTTCCTCCAGCTTGATTTTAAGTTGCTTGTCGCTATCCTCGTCGGGTTCCGAATCTGCTGGCGGTATAATATTGAACTCGAACCAAGGAAACGCAATAAGCTGTAGCTGCCATAGGGATCGAGCTACAGGAGGAGCACGAGCCGTCTGCTCTAGTAATTTGACGTCGACTCTCCTGCCTGAAAATGTAGTATTGATATTCGGGAATGGGGCTCCAACCGGTCCAGACTTCTTGCTTTTGTTGGTTGGGTTTGCTCCAATGTCTGGTTTTATAGCCTTCTTTCTGCCCTTCTTAGGTGGTTTAGCAATATTATCAGTAATGAATGTATTTTCTGTCATAGTAAGTAACCTGGAAGTAAATTACAATAGTTAATCAAATAAATGGTATGTGCTAGTTTTACGTCTAACCAAAAAGTATTTAACTACCTAAAAAGATACAACTTATTATGATGTGGAACTTCAGGAAAATGGCATTACTAATGGCTGCATTAGTAGTTTTCTTGGTACCGTGCGTATTCTGGGCAATAATATGCAGTATTCTATCGTTGGATCCAATAGTAGCATTTCTCGGAGGATTCATAGTAGGATTCATAACCATTATGAATATAAATGAAGCATTTAAACAAATCTTTATCCAACATTACGAGTGGTTCGAACGTGGCTGGATCAGACTTTGGTAACTAATATAGAGGTGAATAAAAATGGATAATTGGGAAATTCTATTGTTAATAGCTGCCGTAATGAATATAGTTGTCGCGTTTGTATTGCCAGGTTTTGAAGGTGCAGCTAATCTACTAGTAGGACTCGCATGCTTAGTAGCATACATTATTCTTGAATGAACATGGAGGTTGCAATGAGAGCTAGAGATATTAAGCCCGGGATGCCAGTATTATTGGGAAGTAGGTATTTTCCGAACGAAGTACCCGGCATCGTAATAGGAATTCCATATAAAGTTGGCTACAGTCGCATATCCAGATGCGATGTAATGACCTATGATGGCGTTAATATAACAGCTAGCGTACGTAATATATCAGTATGCGGTCGTCGTTCCTTATGAAACTACGAGAATGTAAGATAGGGCTACCAGTAAGAGTAAAATCAGTATATCATTCTCATCCACTCGAAGGCTTTATATACAGAATAGGGAAATTAGAATTACCTCAGAATAGTTGGGATGATACCATAAAAGTAGTTTACGTTATGCTAACAACAGGTGATCATATTACAATGAGATCCTTAAGTCGACTTAACCCCATCCAGAGGAATGGTCATGAAACCACATGAATGCACGCCCGGTAAAGCAATATACCATAAGTATGATTTCTATGCTATAATCGCAAGGCAGACAAGGATAAGTAATATTACCGGCAAATTGATGATTAGAGTAATAAGAACAAATGGATCCGAATTCTGGGCATATCCAGAGAGTATGATCGATATGGAAATGGTTGAGAAGTAGTGACTCGGAGCATATATGTTAACTACTGGAAAATCTATATATGTTGTTCCTAAAGGGCCGCATCCAGATGGCTTCGTAACTAGACTTATTCATCCTTGGGAGAGGTAATTCCATGAGAAAATCTGATTGCAAACCAGGAATAGCAGTGGATATCAATACGAGTATTTGGGTACCACGTTCTGGTACTCGTTACTATGACACTTATAGACTTAGGCTAGATGACCCATCCGGCATCATAACGAAATATCGTACTATAGAAACTATGGGCCGGAACTATCACTATACTATTGAGTTTGGCAAACGTAAAAAGATCTATCAAACCGAATGCAAAATCGGCGTAATGTTAACCACCGGAGATCTAGTTTATGTCTTTCCTAATGAGATGACTAGGAGGCAACCATAGTGGACATATCTGAATGTAAACTAGGTTTAGCAGTAATTCATCGAGTTGGAGTAGAAGGAATTATAGTATCATTACCAAAGAAACGTAATATGAATATGCATCATAATTTATACTCGGTTGATATCATAACAACAGAAGGATTTCGCGAAATGTCCTTCTTAGAAAACTTATCACTAAAAAAATAGGTAAATGTTATGCAACCAGAAGACTGCAAAATAGGAACTTCCGTGATATATCGTGGCATAATAATCCATGATATAGCAGGATTTATAATAAAATTGCCATATTATCCAGAATACGATAAAATTAATTTATTTGTAAGAATAATGACAGTATGCGGTAATGATATAGTAGTGAGAATAGAACGTCTGGAAAAATTATAAATTTGGTCCATCCGTATGAATTATTACAATATCGTTGCAGTCTGATACGAGTAGAGCTATGTTATCAGGTACCTTACTTTTCCGTATAATGATCCTGATAATCTAAAAAGCTATGATAACTCAGGATTGATTCTGATTCTTTTATAATAGTTACTTCCATTGCTTTCTGCAAAAGTTTATCGTGGTTTTTCGCATAGCGTTTAATTAATGTTTTTATTTTATAATAAGATTTTCTATTCGGTTTTAATCCATAGTACCTATTATGTATTCCACAATGGCATTTATGGCAAACATCTAATGTATTGTTATGAATACCGGTTAACATATTTCTTGGTATAATATGATGTCGCTCTATACTATTATGTTCATCTCCGTACGTGCCGCATATGAAGCATATTTTAGGACTTATTATTGTCGCCATAGCATCACTGGTAGTTATATGTTGTCTGGGAATAAATACTTTATGGTCGGGTATAAAAAATAAAAAAAGGGAAAGCAGTTACGGTCCAGCGGTCCATTGTTTCATGACTAGGTATTTCGACTGTCCATTCTGCGATCTTTCCAGTGAGGATAATCTCTGCTCGATGATAGCAACCCGTTTCTGGAGGGCATATATTCTTTCTGCTAATGTTTCTGGGATACTGTACAGATCATCAGAATATTTGCGGGCCTCTTCTTGTCGCTTCTCGATGGCAGATAGTCGCGCGTCTGTTTTTTCATTGAATTGGTTTTGGGGCGTGTTGATCGGCGGAGCAAGATGCTTGGCAACTTCTTCCGGCGTAAGTTTTCTCAAGTTATCGGCTGTATAAAAAGCTGTTTCATATCCGCTATAACAATCTACGCAATTTCGAATGCCGCCAAAGCCGAGAATATCTTGACATTCATGAGGACCGTTAGTTATGCAAAACACATTTTTTTCTTGAAATTGAGAGAAATATGTTGGCGATCCAATTATCTCAACCCAGTCACCGACCTTCAAACTCGGTACTAGCTCCAAAGATCCCCAAGGAAACCAAGGTAGATCACGAGTCGAAAAGTATATATCGTCGCGCTCAGTGATTTTAAATCTTTTTCCGATATGGGCATTACTACCGCATCTAGTTGGTCCTGTCACAACTACTTCGTCTCCGATATTGAAATGCACTTTCAAACCTCCATGTTATTGTAAGTTCGCTTAGTTTAAATACTTTTTGGTCAATCAGATTCTACTAGGGCAATCAATATTGCAAAGATCAAAGCAAGTATTCCTGCGGCTACGTGGCCTATGTAAAAACAACCAACCAGTCAGTGCTATCATTCCCAATGTTATAAATGGCATTCCCATACTTATTCAACCTCCTTAACCAAATATGTGATTCCACGTCCTTTCCAGCCATTCAACATCTGGAGTTTATTGCGAATGAAATGGGCTTCCCATTCCAGCCAGTATCTCCCGGGAAGTATCTTAGCTTCGGATGCCTCCTCGTCGTTATAATACCAAATGATTATGAACATGGAAATCCTTGAAAAATATTAGTTAGGTTCGTAGCACTACCGGAAGTTCACTAGCAAGTATTGCAAACCTAACATCGATACGGCTACTCCAATCCATCTTGCCCACTATTTATCACACTTAATAAATGCAGCCATCCCAACGTAAAATACAAATATTGCTATTAAATTTTCCAAGCTAATCATTCTAATCTCCTCCAATCATTGGCTCGGTATTGTTCTTTACTAGGTCCAGTAAAGCCGCATACTTTTTCTTAGCTAGTTCGGTCTTCTCGGAACCAAGCTCTCCTTCCAAGACTCTTACTAGGAGCTTGAGCAAACAAATTTCCTGTTCGGCGTCTTTCAACGTGTACTTCTGGTAGTGTAGCCTCTTGCCGTACTTTTCGCAAGGCTTATAGGTCACGTATGGAACCAGGTCCTTTTTCAAGGCATCAATTTCGGAATCCTTAATTCGGATTTCAAGTTTAAGACCACGTATTTCGTTTTCCAAATGGAAAACTTTCCTTGTATTGAATATGTCCATGTCAGGCCTCCTATTTTCAAGAAAGAAAAGAACTGCAAACGCAGTCCTTACCTTCTTGGTTTGTTTGGGCACTCTACTATAAGTACTACCTGTACTTAAAGCTTTTGGTACTTTTGCTCTTCTAACATCATTATTATCTTTGCGATCTTTCGAGCATTATCGTTGTTTCCGGTTATTCTTTCGTCAAGTGCATGCTTTTCCAAACATGATATGATATTATATAAATCATGATCGGTTATTTTAATAGTCATTTCGATTGGTGGGATTGGTTCCAAACGATCTAAACGCATTTTTAAAACACTATGGTTGATGTAACCCATTTCAATATCACGTCCGTTTATAACTTAGTAAGTTTCAAACTTTTGGTTACTTACCACTTAATTTATCTTCTTGATTAAATTTTCTTAGTATTTCTAATGCTTTGCGATTTATGATTTCAGTTTGTTCTTGTTCACGAACTATTCTATCTAATTCTATTACTCCTAGTTCCATGTATGTCATTGATATCACTAAGTTATTTCTTAGCTATAAGTATTTAAAGCTTTTGACTAATGATACTGTAATTATTTCTTTTTCTCTCTTTTTCTTATAGTAATATATATTACTATATATTACTTATATTACTATATATAGTAGTAATAGTAATATAGTATATAATATATATAGTAATATAGTAGAATAAGTAGCTAGATACAGTATATATAGTAATATAGTAGTTTTATTAGTAAAGTATTTTTGTTTTTAATAGGCTAAGTAGAGAGAAGTACCCTATTGTTAGGACTAAATATTAAACGAGTAGCCAATAACGATTTCTTCAAAAACTAGCAAAAATAGTAATATAGTTAGTTTATACCTGAACGTCCTTTGATATCTTATGTATTAGGAAATCGTGACGGGTTTCAATTACTTCCGTTTCTATTCCTTGAGACCTCATGTCCTCAGCAACATCATGAGCGAATCTCCATTCCTTGGTATTGGTCAGTTCCACTTCGATAGTCCCGAATCCATACCGAATGCTATAAAATATTCCCCATGGATCTAAGATTTCCTTCTGGATTCTGACAGATGAGAATCCCGGCGTTGGGTCTGCGATCCAAGGCAATTAAATCACCTCAGAAAGCTTGCCAACTTCGCATACGATTACTTCTTCCTGTTTGTAGAGCGGACCACGAGCTATGAGCAGCTTGGACGCGAAATCTCCGAAGTTCTTTCTGGCCAGGATATCCGAATACCAGATATCTTTTACGAAACGATAAATCGCTAGTTCCAAGTTGCTAGTGGAATGTACCGAAAGTCCTGGAGATTCGAAACCAAGTTCGTTTGACTTCCATATGGCGTATTGCATAATCTTAGGCGATGTTACCATTCAAATCATCCCGAATTTCTCTTTTAATGCCAACAATCGTTTATCGGTTTTCTCCATGAGTATCGAGCATTCCTCTTTTGTCATTGCTCGTTGGTGATCCATTACAAACATAGTAGCATCGTATGAAGTCCATGCAACAGATAACGACTTTTCTAGTTCCTTTATGTAATCGGTTACTGGGTTAGCGGGCATCTCAGGCCACCTCACCGTGAAATTTTTTTGCGATCACAAATGCTAGATCGATCCCAAAAGTGGGAATGAAACCTCTCATCGAGATCCGGAAACCTATTTCATCCATTGCCATATCTTTCTCGTTCGGAAAGACTACATGAAATCTTCTCTGAGGCTCTCTGGCAAGGATTGCTTTTGCTTCTTCGTATTGCATCTTATTTCACCTTCAAGTACTAATAGTACCTACGAGAATAAATAGTTTTTGGTCGAGCTACTAAGCCAAATGTATAAATAGTAGTAAAAACTAAACTAACGTTATGAAAGTTATTGACTACGATCCATCGGAAAAGATCCCTCCGATTATGGAGAAGGATATAAATAGTAAGCTAATAATATCGACGTTAGTATCTCCGACTAAAATACTTTTTCTTAGTTACATGCAAAAAGAAAATATATCAGGGAATAAATTACGATTTCGCGGAATTTGTTTCGGTGGGGTAGACAAGATGGATACTAAAAATACTCGTGATCCTGTAACCTGGTCAGATAGTCCTAACCACGGAGAAACTATAATAGAACTACTAATCAATCTATATGAAAGTTATTCCGAAATAAACTGGATAGTAACATTCCTTATATTAGAATCCGATAGTGATCTACGAGACTTTATGACCAGTTATAATCTGCATGGAACTCCGTTCGGATCCGAATTATTAACCTATTGGAAACGTCTAACAAATACAGAGGTAATGTAATGTCTCTTAAAGTCGGTCAGTCAATTACTCTAGGAGATGGTCGTCAAGGCATCATAAAGTATATAAGTCCCAGGAAAGAACTAGTAAACGAATATGCAACAGGTGACTCATATCCGACTAGTTCGTATGAACGTCGAGAAGTCACTGTCATTTTAAGGAATGGCTTTCAGGTTACTACGAAATTGAGAACTGGATCTAGTTATTTGGGAACAAACATATGGTCGAGGTTTTACTAATGTTACGAGAAATATTTAATAAGTTTAGCGGTCAGAAACCGTCAGAACAGGTGGCCAAAGCACGTCATGCCGAAGATGAGACATTCAATTCTAACCTAACGTTATCTGAATGCAGTGACAAGTTGATCAGGAAGTACGTTCCCGAGGAATATTTATATGACGTTGAATGTACAAGAGCTGAGAAACTCGTAACAGACAGTAATTTCGATTATTATATCGTAATAAACAAAGACGATTTCGGTAATAAATTATATCGTATTCATATATATAAACAGGATTTGGTTAATACTAGACATACAAATAGAACAACAAGTCTTTCTGATTCCGAAACTTGCAAGTTCATCATCGAACATTTCGAGGACATCAAAAAGTATCTATTGTCCCGAGTGGATAAAATTCAAGAGGAAACCAACGCTAAGAAAAACGAAAGGATTAGAACTCAACACTGCCTAAGCAAGTTGAATAGACTTATAGAGAGTGATCGACTTTGAAAACAATAAGCAAGGATCCAGTTATTTGTATACCAAACGTCATGGAATGTGACATCAACAAGAAAATAATATTATTATATCTTCAAGATGAAGATACGAAATGGCTTTATGTTGCAGTGAAAATCGAGGATTTTATAGGTTTTATAGGTTGGTTTGGATGTAGTGTATCATGGAGCATTCCAGCCTACTGGAAGATAAAAAATTCCCTAATCGAACTCATATCAGAACCATATTCGAATCAATATAGTAGTTTCGAAAAGGACATTTACATATTGGATTCATTGGAGGAACTTGAAATTAAACTAAGTGAAATGCCTTGCGAAATCAGTTGTGTCCTTAGAGACACAATACTATATTATGGCAATAGAATATGGATAAAGGAGATAGATTTAAATGAAACTACAATACGTTCCACATGACTACGATTATATGGAGCCTTAGGATATGTACGAAACGTTGTTTAATTTTATTACGGAAATTATAATACCGATACTGATATTACTTGCCATAATATTCGTGGGATCGTATGCAACGATTTTCTATACAATTGCCGCCTTTCCAATAACGATAGTTCTTGGTTTGTTATGGATGGTTTATATAGTACATATAGGAGTTTAGTTTATGTTAAGAAATATTAGCATATTTAATGTCATACCGGAAACCAACTGTAAGATCAGCCAACTAACCAAAGATCTATATGCATGGCATGACCCATTTTACAATATACCGTTTGAATCATCCCGTTATTGCAAATGCTGTGGTAGGAGGTTATAAATGCCAACCTTTCAAAAGCCTTACGAGGCCTGGCAGTATGCATTGAATACCATAGATACGCATGGTAGTAAAGTCCATACTGAAGACAATGCCCTGATCAGGGAATATCTAAACTTACACTTGGAAGTTTTGCATCCATTGGAAGGATATCCGTTGCCAGGTTCGGGTTGGGATCTGCCGGCTTTGGATAAGTATGCATCTGATCTTTGCGAACAGTCCTATGACTTGAAAGGCTTCGACTATAACTACTGCGAACGGATGTCCCGGCAACTATACTATGCGAAGAAAATGTTGAGGAATTATCCGACCACGAGAAGAGCTACCGTTTACTTATGGTTGCCAGAAAAAGATCTGGAAACATCCTTACATAAACCATGTCAGATCGTAGCTGATTATAAGCAACGGGAGGGTAAACTTTACGCTACTCATTTCTTTCGGTCGCATGACATAAGAGATGCTTGGCCGACCAACGTGTACGGACTAGCAACCCTACAGAAGTCAATTGCCGAAGAACTTGGCTGTGACACGGGTTCGTTGACCACGTTCAGCGTGTCCGCACATTATTACATAGAGAAATCAAAAAGTATTTAACGTCTAACACTAACTAACATACGGTGATAGTAATGGCTCTTAGTAATTGGGAAACAGCGGCATGGGACAAAAATGGCAATCCTATGCCTGGCGTTCTTACCATAGGTAGTATATCCACAGAGATATACAAGAACTGGATATATGTTAGAGATAGCGAGACCTGGAAATCTGAATCGTGTGGTTTCGGACACAACGTCGTCATGGAAATCCAGTTCGGCGACATACAGTACCGAGGATTCCGAATTAAGGCAATTCGCGGTCTTCAGAATTCCATAATGGCCGTAATACAATATGGATATAGTAGTGACGACAACTACCAAGTCATGTATGCAATCGGAGCTTATGCGTATTCTCGTAGGAAGTGCGTAGGTATAGTGCCAAACACGGTCAAGAAGTTTAGAGAATCAAAATTCTTTAGGGACGAGCTTATAGAATTTCCGGAATTCAAAGGTCTTGAGCAATACAATCAAGGTGATGCATTCATAGTCAAAGAGTTGTTCGGAGAACGTCCTGAGATAATCGCCACAAAAATAGGAGAATGCAAACCAACCATATTAGAGAGGATGCTCAGCAAGTAGAGCTGGTAATATGAGAATCATTACAAGGAATCCATCTCAATTCGTACCCAATCTTAGGGAGAGCGACCGCTATGAAAATCTGGTAATAGCGGATATAAAGGATTCTGATTCTTATCAACGCATAGCTTGCGTTATCAATTCTGACAATAATTTGTTGACTTGGTACGGTAGCTATGATCTAAAGAATCCAAGAAGAAATGATTCACATTGCTATGAATGGGCGTGGCGCACTACTAGAAATTTATTGTTTCTAATATCAAAGTCTTGGAGGTATTGGACATCAAACGGCGATGACCTAAAAATGTACGTAGCAGAATCACCTCAGGACGTCGTAGATGCTCTCGAAGACGCCGGAGTTACTACCCATACGGTACTTCTCGAAATCTTGGAAAAGTTCCCAAAGGAAGTAACCCAATGAGAACCATTACAAAGAATCCATCTGATGTTGTACCTAACCTACTGGAATGCGACCGCTATAAGTCATTAATCGTAATTGGAATATCGCGGTCATTTGATAACGTACGGGAAGTAGCATGCATATTTAACACTCCAAGAAATTGTCTTAATTGGTTCGGCGACCGACTGACCAGCGAAGGCTACGAATGGTTCTGGGAGAGCGAACCAGAAACAACCCTAGTTGATTTTATCATAAGGTCTTGGACTACCTGGACAAGATCGTGCCATCATCTTGAGATCTATATATTAGAAGATCTCCCGGAAGTTATAACAACCCTAGATAAGCTAGGTGTACCGCTCGGAGCCCTACGAGAAAATATAATTTCGAAATGCCCACAATCCTGGAGGAAGTGATACCATATGAAAGAAATTAAGTTTTATCCGGACAGATCTTACGCTACCAGAATGATAAGTACTGGAACAATATCACTGGAAGAAGCTATTTCACTATGCAAGACGTATGGACTCATAGTAATGGTTCTAAAATCATCGAATGACGAGCTTGAATTCTTTCAAATCATTCGTGTATTACCAAACAACACGGTAGTAGTACTAGAAGGATGTGATTGTACAAATCGAATACATCAACCTTGGCATAATAGTAATGTTAATAATTTTATGGAAGGAATAATACATGGTTTTCCGCATACTGAGGGATATTACGTAGAATCATTTAGAGAGGTTGTCAAGATAATTAGCGTTACTTTTCCGGGTTGGATGCTATGAAGATTATTACCAAGAATCCCAGAGATGTGGTTCCTAACATTTTAGAAAAGGATTTAGACGATAAAATATTTATAGTACTGACAGACATAGGCCACTCGACGTATCTGAGTTTTGTCGAAGAGATATCTACTGGCGGCATGAAGTATCAGACAAGTGTTGGTAATATATGCGGGAGTATCGTCTGGTTAGGTTATTATTCCTCTACTCTAGTGGAACTACTCATACGAGAATTTAACATATCTGGAGTTAATAATCCCAGAATTATAATACTAGAGAGTCCGGAAGATGTAGAGTATTTCATAAAGGATTATGACGTGACAAATAGTGAGTTAATTCACAAAATAAAAAGAGCAAGCTCAGTGAGGTGGTAATATGAGAACTATTACGAGAAGCCCTGTAAATACCGTGCCAACTCTATTGGAAAGAGACATAACTAACAATATCGTGATAGTAGTAGAAATCATCCCACCAGAGACATACCTCTGCATTTGCGAGAAAGTTCAAAATCTATGGTGCGAAGCAATCATCGGTGTAACTAATGGAAATACTATGTGGCCCGGTTTTGCAGAGCCCACCTTAATAGACTTATTAATAAAGGAATATAAATATTTTGGTGATATATGCGATAGGATCGTTATTTTAGAATCCCGTCAGGACGTAGATAAATTCATCAAGGACTATAGTATCAGTAATAATTCGATATTGGGAAGATTATTTAGTAAGTCGTTTAAACAGTAAGTATGCTAACCTTCCCAGCCACCTCCCAACCGTATAGCTTTTTTGGGTAACTTGGGCAACACAAAATTACTTCTATTATTTAAATAAAAGATTGCTTGGGTGAGAGCGTCGACTTGATCGTCGTGACGAGACGTGGGGAACGCTGCCAGCTCTTCGAGTAGGTCATGAAGCCAGGGAGCATTTTTGGGTTGAGGTAGCCACACGTTACCGGACTCTATGTACGGTGTGATGGCTTGGGCTCTAACTACTTTGCCGCCCTGGGGTTCAATTGGAATGAGGCCTGGTAGCTCTCTCTTAAGCATTGTGATGACTGCAGGACCGTTTGCCTTATCTTCTATTAGTTTAGCGGTGACTCTCGGCCACTTAGCAGAAAGTGTCCTAATATTCTGCATGGTTGTTATAATATCCATGCGGTCACGTTTCTGGTCTAGCAAATAGAAATCTCCACCTTTACGACCCCAGATTTGAATTACAACGTAGTCGGTACCGTCGGTTTCCTTGAACGTGCAATCCGCTGATAGCACTACTATATCCATATGATTTTGAAGGCTTAATGGTTCCGCTGGATAGAATTGGTTTCTGTTGGGAGGCACTGCTATCGGATCTCCCCACCAACCCCTATTAAAGATGGTGCCTCCTGGAGGACTTGGTCTCTGTTGGTATAGGGACGACCAGGTATAAGTTCCCGCGGATATCTTAGTGGCTTCGATATCTTCCAAGGAACCGTACCGCCATGACCACAAACATTCTCCAATTTGTCGTGGGTCCTCTAGCTCTAACGGATCCTCGGCAATCATTGGAAATTTCAGGACGGTCCATTGCTCTGCCTTCGGATTAGATGCCGCAAGTGACAGTAGTCGACCTGCCAAGTCATCTGCGTGCCAACGAGTCAGCGTAATTAATATCCGGGCATCTTGATTAAGTCGTCTGGTATAAAAATCGTTTACATACCAATTATACGTTGTATTTCGGATAGTAATGGATTCTGCGTCTTGTCGACCTCGCAACGGATCATCTATGATACCATAGAAAAATCTCTTGCCAGTGATAGATCCGCCGACTCCCGCGCACTTATAGTAGCCTTTGTGGCCAACTATCTCGAAGTTTCCTCGGTTACGAGAAGCTGTACTGCCAACTAAACTGTTCCGGCCATTCCTACTGCTCAGGGAGACTTCTGGGAATACCTCTCGGTAGGCATCACTGTCCATGATGCGTTGCACGTCGATATTCATGTCTTCGACTAGAGATGCTGCATAGGACGTAGCCATTATACCTACGTTCGGATTCTTGCCGAATATCCATGCGGGCAGACGCCGAGAAACCAGTTCACTGTTATGTACAACGATATCATTTGCAGTAAATGTATGATCATTCTCTATTTCTATACATCTACATTTATGTTTGCCTACTGGAATTATACTTACAATTCTATCAGCATCATACCTATTATCAACAAATCTATTTGCTTTTACATTCCAATTAGAAAGTTTATTTTTCTTTGATCCTATTAACCTAATATACTTTTTAAACAGGTAAGAATTTGTCGCATCGGATATATTCAATGACCAAGATATATATGGTTTGCCTTTATATTTGCTATTTTTTTGTCTTAATGTAGTTGATATTCCTAGGCGTAACATCAAACTTTGTATGGATCTCAATAAATCTCTACTAACAGAATAAAGCATTATCGTACAATTGTTTCTATCACTATTCTTTAATCCTATATATCCATCACATGAAAAATACGACCCTATAAAAGCGGCAATTTGTTCATTTGTGCCTTTATATATCCATTCAGGTATTCGTTTCGTATATGACGTACCTACAAGACCTTTATTTCGTAGCCATTGTTTAATGCCGCCAATCACATCATACCTATATTTACCATGAGGTGACTTATACCATTTAAATCCTAATTTTTCGATATGTTTCGTAAAATCTTTTATAATAATTTGATCGGCATTTGTAAAATTGCTAGAGTTTGATCCTTGATTATTGGAGTTAGTTGATCCGTCACCAATAAAGTAACCAGCGATTATAAATTCATCTAATGTATTTGTTGCCGCTGGCTGTATTTTTTGATTAGTTGATATTGCTAAATAGTCTCCCAATTCAAGTTCTGATGCATTTTTCCATCCATCTGATGTTAGAAATGTATGGTCATATGCTGTTATACATTTTCTACCGTGATATGTTGATATTTCAAGGCATTCTAATTCGCCTTGATCATATATCTCTTTAACGACATCCGGTTCTCCATTTCCATTTATTACAACATCATTTATTTGTATATCACCTAATTTTTTATATATGCCGTTATACATTAATACGGGTGTATCTATTGATAACGGTTTACCTGAACCTGGCGGCATAAATATCATTAGGCGCTTTAGATCTCCAAATGCCCATCTCTCCAAATAATCACATATGATTTTATGGTGCCAGTTCGTGTTGTAATCCGGAGAAGTGTACTGCGTAAAGTCTAGTAAGTGTTTGCGAGCCTTGGCTTTCGCTAGAGCACGTTTGCCGCGTTCTTTATTCAAAAGCAATGGAGATGGACTGCCATCCGGATTTGTTAGGGAAGACTTTAATATTGGTAAGGACATAATAACGACCAAAATGTTTAAATATAAAACAACTAATAACTACTTATGAAACACGTTATTCCAGAAGGAAAGGCAGTAGAAAAATTGAATGGTAATACGATTTCTACGAAGCATATAGATATTAATAAAATAGTAGTGGTTACCCGACGCACGATATATAAAACAGACGAACTTTTCATGCTGGTCCAGACCGCTGAATTGCCTGGAAAATGGCATTTGGCTAGTTTAACCCATTCAGTAAATCACTTATATCACAGGAATGCATCTACTCCCTTTGAGATACTTGACGAAATTACCTACAAAGATGACCACATATATCAATTCGAAGATCCGTCTGAGTTTGTTCAGTGGTTATCCAAGAATATAAGTTAATTCGTTTTTGTGGGTACTTTACTGACAGAAAGTGAAGTACCTTCTCGCTCGCCATCGAAACTTACTATCCTGAGTACGATGTTGCCAAGGCCGTTCTTCTTGCAAGGTTCGCAAATGGTTTTTTTGTCCATTAGGACCTTCACGTTGTTGGATGACAATGACTTGTTGGACTGCAATGACGTTTTGTTATGGCAGTTAGGACACTCTAAAAAAATTTTCATGAATATTATCCTCATGTTATTTATAGTAATTATCTAATAAATTCCTTTTACAGGTAAACCAGCTAATGCTCTTTCAGCTAGGTAATCTCCGAATAATCCTTCAATTACTTCTTCGTATCCCCAATGCCATAGGAAATAGTAGGTATCGGATTCATAGTACTTAACGGATGCAAGTTCCCTTTTCCAGGCTTGTCGTCTCCTAGTTCTGATCCGGTAATCCTTCCAGCCTCTCATACGTCCCCATTGTTGCCAGGGATGGTAGTCTCTTATAGTGTATTTAAATAAGTTTTGCTCAGGTATCTTGTTAGAAGTTATCCAACCACGGTATCCTGGTCCCAACAATAATGGATGCTTATTGTATGCTCGGAGAGTTCTGGTCAAAGAAGTCAACTCCTTATTAACTTATTATAAGGGCATTGCTAACATTTACAGTCGGAACTTAACTTGGTAACCGCGGCCAGGTACTCTATATTTCCGCGGATTATCGTAGTTCTGAGCTGGTCCAGTACCTAACGTATAAAGACCGGACAATAGTGATCCTTCCCAATGGAACGGTCTGTTACCACGCTGTGAACCAGTATCCAGTACGGGTTCGTTCTCCTTGTAGAGATACCAGTTCTTTTGCTCGCCAGAAGCAAACATGTTGTACGTATGGTCACTGATACCTCCGGTCTTCTTGTCAATGATAGTTAGGTAACTGACGGAACCGCTAGTACCGTCTTGTTGTACGACTCGCTTCTGTTTGATGGTCAGGTCTTCGAACTTTAACAGTAAAGTGATGTCGTCGGTCGGAGTTGCATCCTCGGATGTACTGGTAGGTTCTATCATTTCTTCTCCGCTTTCAGGTTTAGATTTTCTTCCCATGGTTTATTCTCCTTGTTCTTACGTTCCTTCTTTGTCTAACTTTTTCTGGCAACTGGCACAAATTGGCTTCTCCCAGTTCGGGATCTTCTTGCCGCAGATCTTACATTTCTTAATGGAAATCACCGCTAAAAGTTTCAGTCGGGATTCGAACCCAAGAAACACTACCAAAAATAGTAACTGAAAACAGAACTATATAACACGATAAATAAAGATGGATGACGGGACTTACACCCAGCCCCAGACACCATTACTACCAAGCTTATAGACTCCGCCCATACGGCTTGCGGACAGCCAGGACACTACTCCCCAGGCAGCAAGATCGTCGTTATTCTTAATGCCGAGTTCTCCGGATTCGACAGTTGGCAACACGTAATATGCCGTATGGATGCCAAGGTTACCGCGATCAGGCAGCTCTACGTCGAAGGTCGTGTCCCCAGTAGCTAACGAGATATTGCCCTCGTCCTTAACGGTCTGTCCAAACACGTTAATGAACTTCAGGTTGCCGACTACTGGAGCACTTGGATTAGTTACTGTGACCTTGTCTCCCGTTGGGTCGATCATACTAAGGTAGGGCGCCCCCTTACCAAAGACATCGCTGTTATAAGGTATACCAGCTGCTGCAAGTCCAAGCACGATACCAAGGGCCATTACAAGCCCTACCAACTTTCCAAGCGTTGTCATTTTTTATCCTCTCCAAGTTTTTCTTAACAATAACTACTATACGTTATTCATATATAAAGGTTTTGGTTAGGTACGTTCAACTACCGGACATAACCCACAGTACAGGACGATACCCTGTTCTGTATTGTATTTTCGGAGCATACCACATTGTTCCGAACATAATATTAGGCTTTTCTTCCCTATGGAAAGTAATGGACATATTGATAGACCAAGTTCAATCAATGTTCCACCTGCTCCAAGAATATTTTAATATAATATGCCCTATAATATAAGATACAAATATTACTAATAATATCGAGATGAAGTAAACACCTAGTAAATTGCCCCACATATCAATAGCTATGTAAAAAAAAGACTACCGTGGATATAACAAAGAATCCAACTAGGATCGTAAATATTACTTCCAACCAGTCCATAAGATCAATCCATCCGTAGTCCCAGTTGGTTGGCAAACCATCCCAGAACATACATGAATAGTGGCAGCAAGAGTAACATATAATATCCAACGATACTACATAAGATAAGGACACCAGAGCTCACTATTACTATCATACCTATTAGTATTAACAACATTAAGCCGTTAAACATTGTATCAAGTATCGACATTTCTTGTTTCATAATATCACTCCATGTTACTATCTAGTATTTTAACTTTTTGGTTTTCAATTACGGCGTATCGATAACGATCGGGACCGAACCCAACTTCGCAATACGGGTCAATGCTTACGAAGTTAATCAATTTAGGACCGTACTTATCTATCCAGCCTGGTGGAGTATGGCCTACGATCTGACGTAGTCCGACTTTAGGTGCATAATATTCGCTAGGACGATACCACAGTATGGACTGGTCACTCCAATGGTCTCGCAACGGCATGGCATTCAAATAGTCGGATATCTCGTGGGCCGTATTTAAGTCCATATCGAAGTACCTGTCGTAAAATACCTGAGATAAGCCAGCATGACTTATCAAAATGTCGTCTTGGTACGTTGACAACTTGAAACTATCAAACAGGGAATCTAACTTACTGTAAATTTCCTTGCCATACGTGGACGTTGGATGGATATGCTGGCCGATCAGCGGAGCTAAGTCATGATTGCCCCACAATAATTCGGCATTGTTTTCCAATAGGACGTCCAGGCAGCCCATTGGGTCAGGTCCGATATCCAAAAGATCTCCAGAAAATATTAGACGGTCCCAGGACTTAGCGTGCTCTAGGACGTTCGTAACGAGATGTGGTTGACCGTGGCAATCTGAGAGTACTAATGTTTTCATGAGGGTGGTATCTCCAGGTCGCCCGTAGGAGAAGTTACAATATCCAATTTGTTATGATCGCGGCAATCTTTGGTAACTTCGAGAGACTCAAAGAATTCCTTGTTATCTCTGTTTCTATGATTCTCGGCTAATCTATTGATCCGAGTCATAAGCTCATCCGGAATCTCTCGGTATAACTGGTCTAATGTGTCATCTCGCTGGCCGGACCAAGAATCTTGATCTGTTAACGATGGCCAGCCAAAACAAGACCATTCTGCATTGAACTTTATTTCCTGGAAGCCAACTGCCTTAAGTTCCCTGATCACATCCTCATGAATGTCTTGATATGAAACTCCGTCGTAACATATTCGGCGAGGGTTACTTTCAACTATGTCGGAGAGTACTTTTATTATAGCCTGGGAAACATATTCATGAAGTTGATCTGGAGTTAGTTCCTGGTCAAAAGCTAGTTGAGCGTATTCACTTTCCTCGTAGGAACCGAAGCCGACATTATAAATATACATTTTAGACCTCCACGGTGATAATACTAATTGAATTGTTCATTTTTAACAAGTTTCCATTAAAATCTATTATATAGGTGTGGCCACTGTCGTTGAACGTGGTCCTCGCCAATATGACAATTGGTACTGACTGTGCTTGAACAGTTGTTTGAATTTCCTCGGAAGGCTCCTCTTCCAGGTATGTTAATAAAGTAACGGCACCCACGATTATTGTTGCGAGAGCCGCTAATACCGTTATGGTTTCAATTAGTTTCATTGCATTGCCTGAAGATATTCTAAAGCTGCTTGATATTTAGTACGCACCCGAATTTGGTCGGCTTCTGGCAAGCAACTCAACCTACTATCAGAGCTATTATCCCGGATGTCTGCTAGTTTGACCAGTCGGGCATCTCCAGTGGGATCATTTAGGATACGTTGCCAGTACTGCGGATTTGGTTCGTTCCGTATGTGAGTTAGGGCGACCAATGAATTAACCACGTTGTGAGGCAGGCCCATAGTAACCAAGTCCATAATGGTTGCTGGAGTGTCTTCAAGCACGTCATGTAGGACTGCAATACATTTCTGGTGTTCGGTTGTTAACGTATTATCCAGCATGACCCGCAACGGATGATAAAGGTAAGGTAAACCTACTTTATCCAGTTGTCCGGAATGCTGTATGGTTGCGTATACGATAGAACGGTCTAATAAATTCAATGATTAAACCTCCCTGGATTTAAGTACTTTATAGTACTATTTATACCTTTTGGAATGCTAATGCCTGGATTCGAACCAGGGACCCTTTCCGAATGCGTACTCAGTACCATGCCGCTAGATTACATTAGCAGAATTTTGTGCGTACTCGTTTAACCTGTTGTACCCGTACAACGAGCGCCTCGAACTCCGGCAGGTTCAATAGATCGTAGGTAGCGCCTTTCTACTTACTAATGACAGGAATTATTTACTTCACTAAAGTTTCCTTCTTGACCTTAGTGAAGTGCTCAACTGCAATACGTTTTATAATGGGTTCCGTGCCTTTGATCACATGTGGTGCTAAGCACCTGGTTCTGTCTGGTTCGATCTCTGGCCACATTACGTTACAACCTATAGGTGTAAAGCCACGAGTCGGATTTGAACCGACAACCTGGCGATTACTGGTCGCCTGCACTTCCAATTGTGCTTCCGTGGCAAATTAGGTACGCCGGATTCGAACCGGTCATCCTTGTAGGACTTTTCCAACTATCGGCTTCCTGCCCGTACCTAACTTTTTTTTTGCCGCATCCGCCGCGCCACTAGGTATATTATACGGCTCCTAGTACCTTATTGCCATAAATAACTTTACTTCATTTATGGTAATAATGACTACTTGTTATTAGTATTTAAAGCTTTTGGTACTTCATATTTCCAAATATTTCGGAGTTCCTGCTTATACATCAGCCTTCTGTGCTTCGATCTCTGCCAGTCATAACAATACGAACACTTATGGCGTTCCTGCTGTTTATAAGGATGGTACTCCAAATCGGAGTACTTTACCCGAGATACAAAGCCTTTCTTATTGTAGGCTCGTATAGTGCCGGTCATGTTTGTTACTGCATTCGTTCCTGATCGTAATGTATGTCAATGCAATAAATAATACTATCAGTCGTTCCTAATTCAACATGCTTTACGATATTACTATTACTAGGTCGATCATTTTTATACTTCTCTTCCATTTGCGAAGCAATCTTCCTTAGCTCCTCTGGAGTCGTGAACCAATGCATCGTGTTTTCTATGAAACCGTTATCCATTATGGTCATCTCCTTGGTATAGTTAGTAATAGTTGCTTTACTATAAATAGTTTTTGGTTGGATAATTTTATAAAAAAAAATAAAAAAGATTTCCTAATGTAACCTTCTCGGTACATTAGTTGACTGGACTTTGTAAACCGTATTGGACGTAATCGGCCTCGGTTCTTCATCTCGGAATGCAATCCTAAGGTAAATTACGGTCTCTGGCTCGTCATACGACAACTGGTTTATTTCAGAGAATCGCTGATGGCTGTGACCACTAAGGCCTACTCCGCCGCCTGTTAGATTATTGCTATGGCAACAGGACGTCGTAACACAACTAGACGGTTCATAATTTCTGGTAACATTACATAATTTATTATTGACAGCCGTACTGTAATAGTGTCCATCATAGTAATAGTTGTCAAATTCAGTTATTTTCTTATGACAATCAGAATAATAGTATGGCCATGTATAGTCCCAAGTAATCTGAACTTTGTTATCCTGTTGATTGCCTGGCTTCCAGACGACTTTGATTAGGCCGTTATCGTTGCTGGTTGGGTCTAAGCCGATTTGTTCGGCTTCCTGGCTGTCATTGCGATATGCAGTAAATTTACCGAAGTCATTAACAGGATGCTCTATTGTAATGCTCTGGTTTGCCGGTACTCGAAAAGTTCCTATGTAGCGGCCTTGTACCCAAACTTCGGCATCTGAGGGCTTATTAGCACCGCAATACTTATGGCCGTTATGCAAGCGCAGTGAAAAGTTTTGACCATGCCTTAATACTACGTGTCCTTCTGACGTTTCTTCTTGTGCCTGTGGCACGTTCACACTAAATCCGTTTAAACTAGACATATTTGTTACTCCATTCGAAAGCCGTTCTGGCAATCGGAGTGCCCTACCAATGAGGGCTACAAATAAACACCTCCTAAAAATAAGTACGCCAAGAGTTATTTCTTGGGCTTTGGTTTACATTTACCTGGCATAGTTTAGGCTCCTACCTTAAAGGGCTTCTTGCCCATGCTTGGATTCTTAGCGATATAGCACTGAGGGTTAATACCGTACTTGGCCATATAGGGATATTTTCCGAGGGCTTTACCGCCACTACCAGGTCTATATACAGTAACACCCAGATCGGAATACGAACCAGCAGGTATCTTTTCCTTGGTCGGATCTAGCATGGGTAAACATCCGCACCAATCTTCATCCTCGGAAACTTCTCCGACCCAACTGTCAATAAGGGATTCTTCTTCTGGCACAGTGTCATCTAGCTTTAAGGCCCTGCAACATTCTGGACAGCTTACTAGAACTTTTCCTCCCATTTCCTTCTTATGTCTCAACGCTAGCTTAATTTCTCGTGCTTTAATCTCGATGTCCTTTTCGCATACTGGACATATTGTACTTATCTTAGTTGTCTTAGTTGTCATTGTTAATTATCTCCGTATTTATACCTTTTGGTCGTTGTCTTCCATCGTAGCAAGGAACTTTTCGTACGCTTTGATCTGGTCATCTGTCCACGTATCCATTAGGGCCACGTCTGGGTCCACGCTTGATTCTACACGAACCGTCTGTATGGGAGGCCTTAGCGCAAGATAGTTCTTACTTAATTGGTCATAGAGTTTGACGTACTTCTCATGCCAATGTTTGTTTCGGCTACCGTCATCTCCGACTTCCAGGACAAATTCATTGCTAGTTCCGTCTAGAATGTCTTCGATACGTTCCAATTCTTTTTCGTAGCGAGCTAAAATCTTAGGTGCGTATCCAGATACCCTCTCAGCTATTGTCTGGCTAAGATGAGCATCTGCAGTTCTGGTAGCCTCTTCTGCGTGTTGTCTTGCTTTTCTAACATGTTCCCATATTCCTACTTCTGAAACATCCACACCAAATTTTTCATGTAGTATCTTTTTTAATTCCGGAGTAGAAAGAGAACAATTATCAAGAATATATTTTTTTGCTTCCGGTGTTATTACATACGGTGTTGCCATATCAAACCTTTCTTAAATCCCGTGCAGTACGCTTCCAGATTTTTTTACCGCCTTCGGTAGAATATTCCATTTCGTATCCGTCTTTCATCATAGTCGGTAGACCTGTTTCTGGATTAATACGTTCTCTAGGAGCATTTCCGATTGTCTTATATAATTCATCATGACGTTTAATTATGTCGTCGATTTGTTTTCCGCTATTTAATCTATCCATGGCAAGTTTAGCAAAATCTTTATCCCGGAAGGCATATTTTTTACCATTTGCGGAAGTGACTACAAATCTATTACGGCCTTCCTGTTCTGTCATGACGGACTTGTTAGAATCAGCTACTTTTTCCTGTGATTGTCCTTCATCAGATGATTTACCTCCACAACTACCAGGTCCAGTTCCGTTTTGTTCTTCTGCTTTACACCGATAATTCATCTTTATGTCGTCAGATTCAGTAAGGTATAAAGGTCCGGTTGTTTTTTTACTAATAATATATTTCATAATTCCTCATAGTAATGATAATGCGTTTAATAATTGTAATTCCAGATGGCGACTTTGGGTCTCCCTACATTTCTGGATAAGCCGGTTTGCCAGCTTGACCAAGTATCTTGGATTACTTCTATTATATTTAACGTTGGCAATTAATTCTGTTAGGACAGCCACCCTAGTTTCCAAATCAAAACTAACCGAATGTTCGTAGGGCTCATCGATAACGATATTCTTGTATTCTCGGATAGGATTCAGTTCAGGAATTTCATCTAGCTCTAGCCAGAATCTTGCTTCGTCATCCAAAATATTCAGGTCCACGAAACGCTCAATGGACGTTAAAATAAGTTCTTCCATGGAATATTGGTCACCCGTAGCTCATTACACTAACGTCTTTTGGTACGGTAACTGTATTCTTTTCAGCATCTTCTTTGGCTCTAGCTTCCTGAGCTTTCTGCACGACATAATCGATCGTAGACCGTTTGATTGAGGAGAAGGTTTCCAGAGACATTTCTGGTTGCAGGTCTACAATTACCACATCCGGACTAGTAATGGTGCCCTGACTGTTGTATTCCTTGCCAGTTTTTGCATCAACTTCGTGTAGGAAAAAGTCTATTCCTGCAAACGAATTTGGTTTTACATCAGTAGCAAAATATTTTTGGCCGCCGGAAAACAAAATATATCGAGCTGGTGATTCAGTTTGAGGAACATTCTCAGACTCCTCGCAATCCGGACATTCGCATTCCGGCTGGCTTTCTGACATAGCATCCAGGAAATCGTCAATGAATGCATTGAAACGTTCGTCGAGTTCCTTGAGTAATCCTTCCCGGAATTCAGCTAGATCTTCCTTAGTAACGATAATATCTTCAGTCATTTAACCTCTCTTTGAATTCTTTGAATACGCACGTGTATAATAATAATCTACAGCACCTTCGTCTATATCTTCCCAGTACTGACGGTAAATATTTGACGCGAAACTATATTTATTACTGTATTTCCTAGTTGAATACTCTAAGTTTCTTTCAAGCGTAATAGCTGGAATATCTATTATTAGGAAGCATACAGTACATACAAGATCGCCGTGGTCATCGTACCGTAATAATCCGCCGCACTGGTCACAGAACAGCCTCTTTTCTTGGTTCCAGTCTTCGCAGCAACCTACCCGACTACTATAGCTATCAGGCGGTTTACTAAATTTTGCTTGGCTGTGCCGATCTATTACATATCGTTGCTTCTCTTCCAGTGTATCGAATAAAATAATTTGTTTATTAATCAATATAAAGGGCTGCTGGGGAGATTTTACGTCTCCGTGAGCATTATATTGCTTTTGCTTCTTGATATAACATTCCTTACAATACGTGTGGAGATGACTATATGTGTCGTCCCGGTAATAAGCATTTTGCGAATTCAATAGTTTTCCGCATTTTCGGCACGTCGAGAACATCCTCTTGAACCAAATTTCGATACATTCAGCTGTTAGAATTTCTTGGGAAATAGTAGCGCCACCTTAGAAAAATAGATTTGATAAAATAGTAACTAAGGTATTATATAATATACTAGTATATAAAGGTTTTGGTTGAAAAAAATTTATTTCTTGTCTTCTTCTCGACTAATTACATTGCCGTCTTTATCTAGATTTATGAATAACTTTAATGCAGTACAATACGTAGCAAATGTACACATATCATTCACCCACTTAACTTTCGCGATAAGTGCAATACATTTCTCACCAATACAAGGCATTCTTGTAAATGGACATATAGGAGCATTACTATTCATGGATGGTTACCTCCCTAGATTCTTCTATCCGTTTCCGGCACTCAGGACACCTTCTAGCTAACTCGATTAAGTTAGCCTCAGAATCAACGTGACCTTCATGCCAGGACTTGAATTCAGGTAGTGGACTTTTATGGTTATAACTGCGACGAGCCATCTCTTGCGCAAGTTCGTCGTGACGACTCCTTATGTTATGGACTTCAACTAATCCCGTCGTAATGTACTTGGTACCAGACAACCTCTTACCATGTAGTATTGTGCCGACTAAAGTATGACATTCCCTATGCTCTGCGTTTAAATGACGGAAACATTCTAATCTTGGGTCAACCATCCACATTCTCATAGTTTGTTATACGTGTTTTTACTAAATAAATGTTTTGGTCGAGAAAATACATAACTAGCAATAAATATTTTAAGTTTTCACGCAATTTTAGGTCGGTGTATTCCTCGTTTTCGCTAACTCTTTGTCTACTTGTTTCTCTCGTTCTGCATATTCTTCATTGGTCACAAAACGTAGTCCTTTTGAAATCGGTCTAAATATAAATTCGTATCCAAAAAATGTAAATCGCATGTCTTACCTATCCTCTGTGAATCTTCTCTAAGGCGGCTTGCGACTCTCGCTCAATACGTTCGCCTTTTTCTTTGGCTGACATCCAAGGCAGATCAACGTCTTTGTAATGCTCTTTTATCTGCTCTCTGTCGATTTCTTCCCATATCAAAGCTCCTTTTGCCGCTAGGAATTCTTTCTCTAGCCTATCAATATATGCCGCTTTCACATACTTCTCACCATTGATTTCTATAGGGCCATCTGGTTCATATGCGGTTTTGTATCCTTGCAAGCCAAGCTCTTTGGTAGCCCACTTATTCCAATTATCTCTTACTGATTGTGGTATTTCTCGCGTCCAATCGCAATATGGCCATCTCAGGTCGTTTGGCAGCCTGCCGCAATTGCATGAGGTATACTAGCCGATTTGAGCCGTTCGATCTATTGCGATCTGTTGCCATTTGACAAGCTCTTTCATCAGGTCGCCAATATCTTCATCCCGGCGCGTCATGTTTGCCTTCGCCGCGCATTCCAGTACTCGGAGGCGTTTAATCTCCGCAAATATTTCAGGATATTCCTTAGCCAGTTGTGCAGCAGCATCTATCGTGTAATCATGAAACGCTTTGCCATCGCTTGATAATTTGTTTGCTCGCTCTTGGATGAGAGCTGCTTTCAAGATATCAATCTGTTTATTGAGTGTCGCGTGATACTCATCGCATACATCACAGTCTGCTCGGCTCATAGTTTTCCCTCCCGGTGAAGTTGCTCGCGGGCCTCATCAACAACTATCGGTTCGTATCGTGCCCAATGTCCTACGGAATCTCCTGGCACATGACATATCCGCCTGGCTCGTTCTTCCACCAGTGCATTGCCACGCTCTCGCTTCGCCTGGCCGAGCTTCTTGAGGGCGGTGCGCTGCTTGGCGATGAGTCGATCCTTATCATCATCTGTCAATATTTGGCGCACTAGTTGCCGATTCTCTTCTTCCAGCTCGGCTATTCGCTCAATCGCCAGTTTAGCCAGTATCCACGGCGCGTCATCAGTGCCCAATATAGCAGCGACCCTTTCATGCACGCCCCGCTCACTGTGGAATCCACTTTTGTAATACTCCAGGTCTGCTTCCAACTCCGCTATGTGCTTGGCTTGCCCTTCATATTGATCTATCCAAAATTTGGCGGTATCTAGTGCGAATTGTGTTCTTTTTGATGGGCCCAACACAGCCATGTTGCTAAATTCCTTTTCTCTTGCTTGTAGCCGCTCGATTTCATCCAACTCCTTCCCACGTTTGCCAGATCGCTTTCCGAGTACCTTAAGGGCAGCTTTCTGTTTCTCTATTATCAACGTGTCCGAATCCACCATGTACTGAAGATCTAAATTCCTATGGTTACTTTCGACTACCTTTTGTTCAAGCTTAGTAACTTGTTTACGAAGGTTAACAATCTCATCCCGTGCCCAAAATAATTGCCGGCAAGCTTCTTTTACATACGGTTGATTACAATATGGTGAATTCTTACATTCAATAAGGACTCGTTGGGTCTCTTGCATACTAAAGTTGGTCATTTCATAACCTCATCGCAATATTGGTTTGCTTTCTTGAGCATAGTGCGTCCTGATTTTCCTACCATTTTTGCATGCTTACAAATTCCATACATGCCACCGTCTTCTAAATCAAAATCAAAATTTTTGCAGTTTCGGCATATAGGATCTAATTTTGAAGCTACTTGAAATGCATTCATCTAATTCACCTCATATTTGTTATTACGTTACCATAATATATGCTTTTTGGTCATTAAATTTATTCACTATTTTTTATAATATTTTCAAAGATACCGTCTTGATAATATTGCCAGGCCTTGTAAATAGTTTCGAATTCTAGACCATTAACAAGAGTTGGACCTTCTCTGTTCTTTTTATTTTGTAAGACAAATTCAAAGGTCTGCTCGGTATCCTTTAACTTGATATGAACACAGCCGTATCTCCTTATGTGTTTTATATACCAAAACTTTAAGTAAAATATATTATACGGCCTATATAATTCCAGAAATCGCTGGTATCCTGAAGGATAATTAGTTCTCCATTCCGTATCTATTTCATCTTCGATATGAACCATCTCCTTACTCTAGTTAAAGCCGGTTGATTAATGGAATATACTTGATTTAGGAAATTAAGTTGACCCTCTATGTATCCTTTAAATAGTAACATTCTGGAATATAATCCGAGCCAGGCAACTTCTTTATCATAAAGACTGTATAACCATGATTACGGATTACTACTATTCCTGGAAGACCTTCTGGTATGTACCACACGGAACCATCTTGGTCTGGATGCAACTTAATGATATGCATGTTAGCCTTCCTATGCTAAGTTTTCCTCGGGATCTATATTATACTTTTTTATCCACCACGTCTTTGAAGCAAGTATACGACTTTTAACTTCTAGGTATTTGACTTCTTTACTATTAGTATCGTCCAATACTACTTTTTCGAATTTCATAAAATCACGTTACTAGCAATTAATATGATTTATATAAAATTGCTCCTATTTTATCGAGTTCGTCGAAACACCATGTATAGAAAAATCTATTGTCAGAAAATTTAACACACTTTTGATCATGATCCGACAAATTATCAAGCAATCCATGTTCCTGCATTTTTATCAATGATATGACTATATAATTATTAGTCGAATCTATTATCATTTTGATAGTATTCGCCACCCCGGCTTTAGGAATTTCATTACCTCCAAGTGTCATATCGATATTTTCGCCGAGTACTCCTGACCGTAATGATATAGTACCATTCTCGCGATGTCCCTGTATAGTAAATGTTTTTCCCTCACGATCGAGATAAAATGAGGTATTATTTTCAGCATTCAGTTTATTTATTGCTTCGATGCAAATAGATGCTTTATGACTTTTTCCGACTCTGGATACAATAATTTTTCGTTGTTTATTCAAAACAACTTGATTTAGCAATTTATTAATAGATGGAAAGGTAGACATTTAATTCACCTCAATAATTCGCCCTATGATAGTTTTATCAGTACTCGACCTATATATGTCAATCCAGCTAGTTGTTTTATCTGAATTCCACCATGAAAAGTCGGCGGTCGGATACAATAAAAAACAGTCTTCCATTGCGTTATCTATATCACTATATTGTTCGTTAAGAGACTCAATTTGTAGCGTATACATATTTCAGTCCTCAATACGATATTCTCATTTAGTGTATAAATAGTTTATGGTAAGAAAAATTATTTAGGCGGCCATTCCTTTATTAGATTCAGATTATATAAAGTTCTTCCATCAAAATATGCTTCTGGAATACAAGTCAAACGTTTAAATTGTGCACGTGTGGTTGTTATATTCCAATCACAAGGGCATTTATCAATAAAATCTTTTTCTGTCATAATAACATATCTTTGAAATATATTTCTAGATATTGCAAGAGGTCGCTCTGAATCACCGAAGTTTAGTCTGTTTGGTCCTTGTGATACAGGATAATTAGTATATAAAACTTCAGTCCTATAAGTAGTTGCTTTACCGCTTGCAGATACTATAGGTATGTCATGATATTTTATAATCGGATTACCAAACGATTCATTTAAATCATCGCATTCGTATTCAGATAAAGCCCATTTATATTTAGCATTTTTAAGCAGTTCTATCATTCGTGGTCTATCAAAACTATCTGGCCTATATATACCAACATTTCCTGCTAAATAAGGAGGATCTAGGTATACGAACGATTCACTATCAAGAGGTAATGAATCTAATAATTCTATGGCATCTAATGAATACAATTCTGTATGGTGTAATAATTGTTTTGATAATAATATCCGATTTTTATAATCTGCAAGATTATGGCCTCTATAACCAGTTATACCAGCGTTTTTTGTGCCTCCTGCCCATAAGACTAATGGTTCTAATATATTATATATATTTATATTAGTTTTTCTTAGTTCTAATACATCTTCTTTCGTTCTTAATTCTGGCAATATTTCTCCTTTATACGCTTTAATTGACTCAAAAAATGGAATCATTTGATTATCGTTCAAACACCATCTAGTGTATCCATTTATCATTTTCATCAAGAAAAACATATTCCCTCTGCCAGCAAAAGGTTCGAAATAAGTAGAACCTTTAAGTGGGCACCACCTCAATATAAATCTGCGGAGTCTTGCTTTACCTCCTCGGTATGTAAAATATGGAGCATCAACTAATTTCATTTTATTTCTTCCTTGATTATGTATATGGCAAAGGATCTTTGGTCTCATTTAATTCGAATGCCTCTATACGTTCAATGCAAGTCGGACAAGTTCCGCATGAAAGTTCTCCTGCATTATAGCAGCTGCGTGTTATCTCATATGGCACACCTAAATTCAGACCAATCTTTACAATCTCGGCTTTCGTTAGATGAATAAATGGTGCCTCGATCCGAACAGGATGCCATAAGGTGGAAATTCGAGTAGCTTCATTCAGAGCACTTAAGTAATTGGGCCTACAGTCTGGGTAGATAGCAGCATCCCCATTATGAGCCGCATACATCACGGTATTGATTCTACGAGCAGCTGCAATTCCTACTGCAATCGAAAGTAGAATTTGGTTACGATTAGGTACAACCGTTATCTTTGCAGACTCCTCTGTATACCCACAATTAGGTACAGCTATGTCTGGATTAGTAAGTGCACTAGAGTTAATATATCCAAATATAGGTTTAACATCAATGATATCATGCTGGATTTCTATTTCTTGCTCGCGAATATACTTTATCATATTGCAAGCACAATCTATCTCTTTGGAATGTCTCTGCCCATAGTCAAATGTAATTGCATCCACATCGTCTCCGGAACTCAATAGATCCCAAAGAAGTGTCGATGAGTCCATCCCACCCGAAAAAATTAATAGAACTTTACTCATTTTAGTAACTCCAATGTTTCCGATTTAAGACTTGCATTCTCTTTAAAAATCCCTCTAATAGCAGAACTTTCGGTAATTCCTGTCATCCTAGCTCCTCTTACTGTCATACAGCTATGGCATGCTTCTATTTTAACCATAACACCTTTAACTCCTGGTATCCATTTAGTAAGATAATCAGCGATCTGGGCAGTCATATATTCCTGGAGTTGAGGCCGAGAAGCAAATTTTCTTACTGTTCTAGCGACTTTACTGAGCCCTATAATATGGGTACTCGGAAGGTATGCGATTGAAGCCTTTCCTGAAAAATTCATTAAATGATGTTGACAAAATGAAGTAAATTCTATATTCTTGACTATTATCAAATCATCGCTAGTAGCTTCAAATACTCCTCTGCCTCGTTCAAGTTCGTCCCAGTCTCGCCAAAATTTAAATTCCTCCATCATACGGTTAACACGATCTGGGGTATTTGCTTTGGCTTCTTCATCAAAAAGTTCATCTGGAAAATTAAGTCCTATCATTTATATTCAACTCAAAAATATTTAAAGGTATTCTTCTGCATAATTCTCTTCTGATTCATGTACTCTAATTGTTATATGGTCGTTTTTATTAAGATGAATTATATTAACGAAATCATATAAAATAATACTTGCTATATTTTCTGCGGTTGGATTACTATCGACAATTAGTATATCCATGCCAAGTTTTTGTAGAGGAACAAGTAAAGGATCCTCTTTATTCAATATAGTTTTATGATCAAACTTTTCTGAAAAATATTGTTTTATAGACCTATAATCTATTAGCATTCCACAAGAATCAAGTTTACGATCGGACTGAATAAGAACGTTCACTTTCCATGTATGTCCATGTAAATTATTACAACTACCAGAATAATTAAGCAAACGATGTGCAGCCGAAAATGTTATATTTTGAGATAATTTTAATGTCATTTTATCTTCTCCTATATAAATAGTTCCTATATGTTTTAATTCTTCTATTGAATTTATTTTTTCTAATTTTAAAATATCATCTATATATAATACTCTTAAATTTATTTTATTATACTTTAGAAAGAACCATCCAATTTTGTTTTTTGCTTCTGGCCTTATATATCCTTTAACCTCCCACCAAATATCTAATTCAGGTAAATAAAAATCCGGTGTATATGTCCTATCTGTCGGTATAGAAAAAGACTTTGGTTCGTATTCCCATTTAATCCCGATTTTAGTAAGTACCGTAGCGACTCGTGTCTCGTAACTAGACCTTAACCATATCTTTCTATCATTGTATGCAAAATAAGATCCATTTCCCCAATTACTTCCTATAGCAGATGATTTGCCATAATTCGGATTATTTTTTCCACTCATTCGTATTGCCTGAGCAATTCGCCTTTCAGGTGTCCATGAAATCCTCATTTTTTCTTTAGCTTCAGGAGAAATTTTCTTCCCAGCATTTTTACCTTTCATTCCTTCTGACATTCTAACTAATGTTTCAGGTGATCTCTTCTTACCAAACAATGGATGTTTATTACCTCTCATTGCATTTCCTTTGCATTTATTTGAACAGAATTTTCCGCCGTTACGAAGTATTCTAGACTTAATAATATAAAAGTCTTTTCCGCAAAATTCGCATTTTCTTATGGTTCCACTTTTATTGTTTGGCAATAAAATTCTCCTAAAAAGGTGTTTATAAACAAAGGTGGTATTTTACCTATATATACTTGTTGGTCGTAATCTATTTATATCTAAATAAATTAGCTTGCGGGTCTTTCTTAGGCAACTCTGAAAACAATGATTTATATCGTTCATATACAATAGAAGACTTATGATTTTCAAAGTCCTTAAATATATTATTTATATTATCAAATAGCTGTAATTCTCCGATTGATCGAGAGTATTCGCGTAAGGTATCCTCATCATCTACCATACAGTTCATCATTCGATTGACTTCTATATATTGATACATGTCGTGATATGACAACAGGAGCGGAGTCATCGGATCAGTTTGATTATAAAGTTCTGATATAGTCATTTTACTACATACAGGACAATCACATGGAACATCATTCACTGCGTTAGCGAATTCTCTCCCAAGTCGTATACAATGCCGTACATCTAGTGGGAACCAGTAGTCCCGGAATCTAGATCCCCATGACCACGAAGACGAATCGAAAGTAATCGATGCACCCGTATACTTAGCTAGCATAGCAAGTGATAGCATATTGCTTGGACCGCTTACCCCAAAGAAATGTGTATTCGTAAGTGGACTTTCTTCTCCCTTCTCTAGTAGATATAAGTATGCAAATACTTTCAAGTACACGTTAGTGCTTGGATGTACTCCTATAGCCCATCCATCGAAACTAAAGTCCTTTACTTCCTTATACCAAGTATCTATTTGGTCGAGGGTACGCCCATGTAAAATATTATAAAGAGCAAAATCATAATTAGTACGATTATCCTCGAAGAATTTAAAATTTTCCTTTGATTCTGATAGAGCGCCTTCAAAGTCTCGTACAGGAGGCACATCTAAGTTCATTCCAATGTCTACATTATTTTCAAGCCACCTTAATACCTGCATAGGCGTAACATCTACCTGCCTGCCTTTCTTGCCGAATGACATTACTTGGAAGCCGCCGCTGTCCCCTAATGTAATAACATCTTCAGGATAATTCATTACATTTTTGTGATCTAAGTCATCGGCTGTTATACGATAGTATGCGCTCATTAATAGAAATTTGTGATCAAAAAATGAGTTGCCAGACTCGAAAAACTTGAATCCAGATCCTTTATATTCAGTATTTTTTAACCATTGTACGATATTATTATCTCCAATCGCAGGAACGTAGTTAGATCCTTTAGGAATTATTTTCATTTTTAACCTCTGGATAAGAGAACATATTTCGTTCAACTGAATCCGTATTCCTTAGTGTCATTAGATGTTTGTACTTATTATAAGTTTTATCGCATCCATTGTTATGATAGTATTCTATCATAGATGATACTATTTTAACTGTTTTTTCTTCTCCAACTGATTTAGCGTATTCCATGAATGCATAATCATCGGTTACTAACGCATTTACCATACGGTTGACTTCTATGTATTGATAGAGATTATGCAGCATTAACAGAGTGCCCACGTCAGTTCCGGTTCGTTGATACAAATCTTCAATTGTTAAGTTTCTGCATACTGGACAATTGCATGGAATGGATTTCATATTAAGTTTTGATGTTCTACCAAAATCAGTACTAAATCTAATATCCTTAGGAAAATAAAATCTTCTATATATTGATCCGGTCGCATAAGAACTAGAATCAAATGTAATTGACGAATCGAAATGATTGCTCAGCATTGCCATTACAAGCATGTTCTTGATACCGCTTATTCCAAACATATGGAAGTTTGTATTTAAGTTAAGAGCGTCCTTTTCATGCAAAAACATGTAACCCAATGTTTGTAAATAAACATTATCTGCCGGCCTAACTCCTAGCGCCCACCCGTTAAAACTTTTAAATTTTTCAACGGCGCTATACCAAGTTTTCATTTCATCTAGCGTTTTTCCATGCAACACATTATATAGCTTCATATCATAATTTATTCTATTTTTTTCAAATAATTCAAAGTTCTCAATAGATTCCTTTAATGATGCATTGAAATTGCTCCACGGAGGTACATCTAAATTCATCCCGATATCTGCATTAGCTTCCATCCAACGTAATACCTGTAACGAGCTTACTTCAATTTTATTTCCTTTGCTTCTAAAGTTCGCTATCTGAAATCCGCCAGAATCCGCTATAAGAATATAGTTTTCTGGATACTTATATTCATTTCTAAAACTTATAGTACCCTCTAGTAGTTCCCAATAGGTCGTAGTTAAAGCATAATTATATTGAAAAAATGAATCCCCTTGAAAGAATCTCATATCATGGTTTTTATATTTATAATTACTTTTCCATAATTTACTTCTAAATACGTCTGCTACCGCAGGTATAAATATAGCCTTCTTTTCTAATGGTTGCATTAAAACACCTATAAAAATATAATCTAAAAATGTAAAAGAGATTCGAGTATAAAAAGGTTTTGCTCTCCGAGATTTACGGCCGGAAGAACAATGGATGTCCGTTCTCGACGAATCTAAGATGTTCCGAAGCTATATTCACGATCCTCGGAAAGTCTCCGCCTCGAGCTATTAGTCCCGATCGTATATCCATTACTTCTTTTTCTGGATTGCCAACCTCGGTAAGTTTTCTTGCGATAGCACTTATAGTAGCGAACTTATTCCTCTTTAGGCTACTTACATCAAGTTCAGGTTTTGCTTCTGAACCCTCTGGAAATTCATGGACTTCAGTGTACTCGACACTCGGAACAGCTGGCTTAATAATAGCCAGTTTCTCCTTTATAACTAATTTACTAGATTCTTCTTCATCTGAGCGTTCGCTAGTTAATACACTATCATTAGAACTAGCTGGAGGCGTCTTAACAACAGAAGGCTCGGGAAGTTCCGAGTCTCCTGTTGAAGCAGCTTCTTCTGCATTATGGACTTCTGGTGTCACTATTTCTTTATGGGTGAAGGCTTGCCTCATCCTATTCCGGTATGTGGACGACACTGCATGCTTAGAGATTTCCGTTGCATTTTCAGGGATAATATCCCCTATATGGAAAGCTCTATGGGTACTCTTTCCGTTCTCCTTTACAATTTTGTAGTATCTAACCTCTTTTCCACAGATCTTGCATATGTCTTTCTTTTCATCGACTGACATTTTTATCACTCCATTACGTATTATTATAATTATTATAAATTTAATATTATGTCCGGAACTCAATTCCGGACGATCTTTAGATATGGAGCAGCCAGCTCGATATCGGTCTGGAAATTGCTTCCCTTGGCCAGCATCTTTTTCCTCATCTCGGTTGCATCTTCTGCAGACATCCCGTTTTCCTTCATGATATTTATAGCTTCTGTTACCATCACGATGCGATTCATTCCAGTGGCGTCCAGCACCGGTACGGAGACGTGTCCATTATGGGGGATAGCATCCCGCAATCTCTTTCGGTATGTCGGGCTAATATCATGGATGTCGTTTAGCACAATCATTCCAGCCGGTACCTCTCCTGCATGGAAAGCTCTATGCGTAATCTTCCCATCGGCCTTAATGACCTTTACGTATTCGACGTTCCTTCCGCAAACCGGGCATATGTTTTTCTTAGTGTACATATTTCATCATTCCTGCTGTAGTATCTTATACATCAGCAATACTATATACGGCAGGCAAGTATTTAAAGGTTTTGCCATATGACCTAGCATTATTTGATAATATGTACGAAATCGATAACCATAAAAAATAGATTGATTTTCTATTAGATGGACTGACGGAAATGCGCGACTAAAAAATATGAATTCGCGACGTGCTAGAAATCAAAAAGAGATTTACCACACTTCTTTTTAGGTTGCTTTACCTTTTCTATCTTTACTTCGCGAAGTCCTAGTAATTTTCTTTCCTTATTATCGCATCCTAATGATGTAGCTATTTGATTCCAATCAATATAATCAAATACTTTCTTATTATGATTAAATTCTTGATCAGACCATTTGTAGTACTTCATTACGAGAGTTTTTTTCAATTCAAATGATTTATCTCTCGCTTCTTTTGATGACTTAGGATACTTTACATATACATTAGTATCTTTCATTCCTGATGCCAGCATATGCAGCGTAATCTGAGGATCCAAGAAAAATATATATTTATTTACTTCTTGACACCATGATAAATCTCGTATACTCGCGCTAGCCCATCGCAACAAAGGGTAGAGCATTTTGGTATCTACTTGAGATAATCTCTTTGCCTTGAGGTTATTAAAGCTATTATACATGAATATAATCCTATTTCATTAGTTTGATCATTAAATTCTCTATAAGGATTTCTTTCCATGCTACTTGGCCCAACCATTTATATGATTCGGCAATAGATGTTACCGCGCGCTGTTTATATTCAGAAGATTCTGAACTATCATATATTGTTTGATCGAGATCTTTCAATAATTGTTCATAGTCTGGATGACTGTCGAGAATAATCTGCCTAATGGAATTAAAGTCTTTCTTTTTTATTAATTCAAATATTTTTGTTGATAATTTTATTTCACTTAATATTCGTGATGATGTTATACCATCCTTATTTTGTTCTATTTTGTTTATAGCAGACCGTATATCATTCCCTGTTTGATCGACTATTTTTTTTAGTGCATCCAATTCATAAGGTATTTTTTCATTTTCGCATATAAATTTCAGACGATCGACTATTTGTTCTTTCGGTATATTATCAAATTTAATTAATATACATCTAGATTTTAATGGATCTATAATACGATTTATGTAGTTACATGTTAATATAAATCTAGTATTTCGCGAATATGTTTCCATGGTGTTGCGAAGAGCGGTTTGGGCGTCTGGAGTTAAATGATCGGCTTCGTCTAGAAATACTATTTTTATATTACTATCCATGCTTTTAGTCGATGCAAAGTCTCTTACTTTATCTCGCACGACATCAATACCGCGTTCTGAGCTTGCATTCAATACTATATAATCGCATTTTAATGTATTTATAATAATTCTTGCCAGCGTAGTTTTTCCTATACCAGGGCTTCCATAGAGTAATAAGTGAGGTAAAGAGTCATCGATGTTAAAGGTATTATTAAATCCTATTAAATCTTCTATCTTTTGAGGCCGATATTTTTCAACAAGTAATGGCATTAAAATCCTCCTAAAAAAGTGAAGTTAAGGTTTAGCTAGTCTGTACTTCATCGACTGGAGATACAGGAGATACCATCCATTTGATGACACTATCTGTATCTTTACTGACTATCAGCATCGGATAGTCGTTATTAAAAGAAATATTAACTCGTCCTGTTATAACGGATATAAATTCTAAGAAAGTGCATCCATATTTCCCGATAACGTCCTTATAGTCGGCTGATGTTTTTATAGTTATCTTATTAAAATTATCCTCGCCTGTTCGGACATATAGTATCCTATCTTTTACTTCTGCAATGACTCCTATTTTGCTGGTACCTAATATTTGAGTCGACTTCTTAACATTTGTCCAAATAGCGCTATCTACTTCGAATCCTCCGTCATGTGCTAAGGTAGGCAATTCTTCGAGGTTACATTCCAAGAATTGTTCATCTGGAATAATCAAATCTGCATCTATTCCACTAGATGATATATGGAAAATATTTTCTCCTTGCCGGGACAATTCTATAGTACCATTCATAGTGCCTAATATGCTAATTAAGGTAGACATATTTTTAATTGGTACATTCATTTCATGATATTCGGTGAAGTTACTAATTTTCAGGAGACCCGTAGTCGCACCGGTCATCGTTATGTCTTTTAGTGTAACTACAAGACCTTCAGGACCGAACTTTAAAATTCCATCTGTTATACTACCATTTATACTTACTTTCTTTATAAAGTCTAATAGTGTCTTTGCGTTGATTTTCGTCACTTATAATACCTCGCTAAAAAATAGAATTCGTATAATTCTATGCTAGTTAATCTAGTTAAAATAATAGTATATAAAGATTTTGGTTGTTCTTTCTATTTTCCTAAGTTTCGGATATGTAATCTATCTGAAAAATTTGTTCCCAATCGAAGAGATGTTTTCCATGTATTTGGACCGCTAATACTAAGTTCATGAGGTGTTGCTCCGCCTGGCATTACAAAGATCTTGCCGACATCAAGATTAAATTCCTGAATTAAAGATCTTAGTGTTCCTTCGCTATACATCCAGGGAGCTGCGCCTACTACAAACTTAAATACGCAATTATCAATAGATTTCCAGTTATTAAAAAATTCTCGTCTCTGTTGTAAGGATTTAAAGCAGTCTTGTTTAGGACTAACCATTATAAATCGGAAATACTTTGCAAATTCGGAATCTAAAGGAATAATGCCATTAGTTTCTAAGTCTACTTTTTTATCAGTTAAGTTGTCTAATAATTCTTTTAATTCCTCTTTTTGAAGTAATGGTTCTCCTCCGGTGATAACGAGTTGGGTGTTTGCAGGATGTCTTCCTAAATGTTCCCGAATCCGTTGTAGTAAGTCCGGTATAGTTATTTCTTCGATTTTTATCGCAGGGGTATCGCATCCTTTACATGAAAGTTGACATCCGGCTAGTCGAACGAATAAAACCGGCCTTCCTTGAATTGGCCCTTCGCCCTGAAGGCTATAAAACAAATCATATATCTTCATATTCAATTCAATAGACGCTTATTGTATTTAAAGATTTTGGTTCATTTTCGATTACTTTTTGTAACTGCTACCAAAAAGACTATATACGATACGGTGGTAGTAAGTTTGTATGATAATCACTGCTTGGGAAATACTGATATTCATATTAGGTATAGTAACAGGAACCAGCCTATCATTGATTGTATTCATGTTAGGAGTTGAATCCGGATTAAAATCATATAGGACCTGATTAATATGATAACCGAAATAATATTCGTCACGTTGTCGTTGACCACGACAATCAATGGAACTGGCAACGGTAGTTATTACCTAATGAATAACGATACGAACGTTACAGAAAACGTAACAGGAGTATTATCCTTGGAAACCAACCATATCATAGAAGGGATACCAGATGCTCCACCAGCATTGCAACCTAGATTCCCGATGCCTGTTCCAAGCATGTAAACCAAAAAGTATTTAACGTTAGAAAGTAACTACAAAGTAGAGGTGAACTTATGTTATTAATCGAGAAAGAAAAAGTTGCCACAGAAAAGAAAGTAATTAAGTCGAAAAAATCTACTTGCAAGTATTTCTCAGAAATGTCTATTAAGAGGTTCTCAGAAATCAGCATAACACCAAGATATACAGTAGATGTAAGAAAAGCAAATTCAGAGTTACAAAAAAATCATGTTTATGTATCCAACGAATCCTGTAAGTCGTTAAAAGTTAATGTAACAGGAAGTATAGACGTTAAAATTAACATGAAGACTCCTAGTGTTTACGAGGAACTTATTGAACATCTCGAATTAGAAAAGTTCTTGATAGACGGGAAAGAAATCGACTTGCCATTATATGATATGGGAGAAATAATTGAATCTCTGGATGGCTATAAAGCCATACGGATCGTGTTAAATAACCTTCATACTCTAGGTTATTACCTACCAGAAAAGAATACGTTTGTGTTCGGCAATATCGTTTGGCATGACCATTACTTGTCCATAGTGCTTAGAAATGTATGGCCACAAATCCTAGAGAAATTAAATCTAGGATAACTTCTTTTTTATTCCCAGGAAAATTCTGAGTATTTGTCCAGGAAATCTTCGTAACCTTTTTCTAGTTCCTCCATGGTAAAGTACTTTACGACAGCTTTCTGTTCTGGATTGCGGTCTAAAATACCGTCTAGGTAAATAAAGCAAACTTTTGGTTTTCTATTCAACATATGCCAATATGCAGCAGCTTGCATAATATGATTTGGATAATCTTTTCCAGTTTTTAAATCAATCAAGCAAAGTTCGTTATTTATTTTAGCTAACATATCCAACCGACCCGCATATCTTGGATCATTACAAAATAATGCCGTTTCTATAGCAATTGGCCTGATATCTAAATTTAAATCGTTCCACATTTTTAAGCACCGAGAAATACGTCCTCGAACTTCAGATCTTGATACATTCCAAATAGGTTCATATGGTAAAGGCAATATTTCTTTAGAATATCTTTTTAGAATATGATAATGAACTAACGTTCCAATTACCATTGATGGACTCGTTCCATAATTCTTTTTAGCGGATTTTTGCTTTTGTTGACTAATTATAGTAGTTACAGAAGGATACGGAATATCAAGATCATTTTTATAATAAAAACGACTACCTTTATTTTCTTTAGTATAATATTTCGAATTGTCTTTTATTATCATAAAAATCAGTCCTGAATCACATTTTTACTTATTAAATATTCGTTTAACGGTATTCCGATACTAGTTATGGGTTCATTACTATATAAAAATTTTATTATATCATCATATTGTAAAACAATTAATTTTTTATCAGGATATTTATTATTAAACATAATCATCTTTTGTTTAGAATCATCTGTTAAATATCCTTTTACTTCAACGTATAAATCATACTCCGGTAAATAAAAATCTGGATGCCAGATAATATCATTCTGCAGTTCTATTCGTTTTTCATATTCCCATGCAACTGTTTGTTTTTCTAATTCAGTTGCAAACAATATTTCATATGACGATCTTAACCATATAATAACATTATTTGATTTAGTAAAATATGCTCCGTTACCATGTCCGGATCCAGGATATGCAGGTTTCCCATAACGAGGATGATCTTTTCCTGATATTCTGGGTATCTTTGATAGATGCTGTTTTGTTTCTTCTGTATGATGCTTACCATAAAACGGGTTTTTATCACCAACTAATTTACCCGTCAATGCTTTTGATATTCTTTCTCCTCGTAATCTTAGAACATCTTCTGAAATATTATATTTTTTACCTAAATGAGACTCAGAGCAATTACGAGCTTTAATGCCAAATTCTTTCATCCAATGGCATATAGTATTTTTTTCAATATTAAATTCGCGTTCTATTTGTTCATAAGACTTTCTATGAAAAATATATTGTTCTTCTAACCATTCTTTGTTCCTAAATTTTATTATGTCAATATTATGACAAAGATCAATAGCTTCTAATAACGTTCTTTTTGGTATACTAAATTTAGCTAACCACTTAGATATTGTGACATTAGTACATCCAACTTCTTTAGCTATTTGATTACAAGATCGTTTGAGTATAATATATTGATTAAATAACCATTCTTTATTATTATATTTATTAGAATATTTCTTTACCATAATAATACACTTTCACAATTACTTATTATAAATATATCTCTGAACTGCTATCGTAGCCCACATCAAAGTCGTAGTTGATCCCATTGTTACTGATAACCAGAAGTCGTTGGAAATATAAACTAGCGTTACCACTATCATGAATAGAGTTGTTAAAATAGAAGTCTGATATGGTATTTCACTGCATTTATTCCTATAGTTATATAGAACTTGTGGAAATAGTGATATGGCAAAGACGGCAGAACAAACCATTAAGATCTGATCTGAATAAGGTTGTATAAATTCTAACATGGCTATAACTCATCAATTTCCAAATATTCTTTCAATATTAATCCAGCATATTCTAAAGTTATTTTATTTTTTATCAATAAATCAATATCTTTCTTTTGTAACACTCTTAATTTAATAAAAGGATATTTATTATAGAACTTAATCATTTTACGTTTTGCATCATCCGTTAACCATCCCTTTATTTCGATATAAAGATCATACTCGGGCAAATAAAAATCAGGATGCCATATATCATTGTCTAATTCAAACAATTTTTCATATTCCCATACACATTTAATCTTATCAAGATAATCAGCAAATACAGTTTCATAAGATGAACGTAACCATACAGTAGATCCATCTAATTTAGTATGATAAGAACCTTTACCAAATCCCGTACCGGGTCTAGCAGGTTTACCGTACATATAATGATCTTTACCAGATATTCTTGGCCAGAGAGCCATTTTCCTACGAGTTTCTTCAGATGGATTAGAAAGTTTCTTGGATAATATTTGTTTGGTTTCTTCAGTATGATGCTTTCCGAAAAACGGATTCTTTTCACCTGTTCTACCATACATCGGATTATTAGAACCAGTATACTTTCCTTTTCTGGAAATCGACATATGCTCTCGTGCTTCTGCATCCAACGTCCAATGCTTTCCAAAATTTGGATGGTTTTCTCCTACAAATTTTTTACGGGAAAGAGATATCTTCCTACGAGTTTCTTCAGATGGATTAGAATTTGCTTCCGATATCTTACGTTTCGTTTCTTCGGATCTTAGTTTGCCATATATGGGATTATTTTCACCAGAAACATCTGCGTGATTTTCAGACATCTTTTTCCTAGTATATGAAGTTTTGCACTGTTCTGATGATGGTCGTATGCTAAAACCAAATAATTTTATATATTTACCTACTATATAATTGGTAGTATTTAATTCTTTTGCAATAGACGAAATTGATCGAAATATCATATTATATTGTTCGTTTATCCAATCATAATCAGTAAGAAGTAATTTCGCTTCTTCGGTTAATATAGAATCTTTCTTTTTTAAGCGTACCAAGAATTCCAGACTCCTCTTATATTCATACACTCATATAAAATGAATAATATTGAATAAGGTATATTTTTTGCTTTTAAAAAGCCTATTAACATATAGCCATTTGAACCGATCCATAGAAAAAATCCAAGACCTCTCCAAGAAGCACTGATATCAGAAGAAAATGTTGCACCTAATACAGCAACTAACATAGTTAAATATTCTAATGGATGTATTTTGATGTCATTATAGATATCAGTAATGCTATTATTCAATTACTCACTTCCGTCTCGAAGTCAAACAAATCCATCTGCTCGTGTTCATCTTCCTGGACTTTTAGAAAACATATCAGTCCGTAACCGCGTTCCTGACTGTCTGGATCCTTGAGGTTACGTCCGCATCGCTTACATTTATAAAAAGTAGGCATGCTATCCTTCCTAACGTATTAAATGTTCCTCTGGTATATATCGTCAAACGACAACAGGAAACTCTCTAACTCCCTAGCATTAGATATACGAAGTGGTACGTCCAGATGTTTGTTATACTCCCTGGTTATTAATACTACCTGGGAATAATCTCGGAATTTTGGGTAATCCTCGACAATGACATCATGAGACTTCAATATCCGCATCTTTTCTTCAGGACCACTAGTATAAATTACCTGGTACGGTATCTTGATGTGGTTATTTAGCCACTGGCTGGTATATGGAGCCCAAAGTGGCAACTGGTTAGAAAGGATTACGATTCTGTCAAGCAGTTCATTTACGACTCCTAGATATTCTGTTTCTGGGCACTCCAAGCAGATTTCCGGATGTTCATTAACTATCTGGATAACTGTCTTGCCGTCTTGGTTCGTTGCATCCCAACGGTCTGGCTCTCCCCCTAAGACATAAGAACCGAACTCACGAAGCACTCCGTCTAAATCGAAGTATAGGGCCATTAACTTTCCTCGTTGCCTATATTTAAATAAAATAAGTAAAATCCTATCAACCCAAATAGAAACGTATAGTTATATCTAAATTCGGAAATAGACTTAACTATCATTATAAAGCACATTATCATGACGAATATATCTAGTATTTTCATTATTATTTCACTTCCTGTAACCAAGGCATTAAATTTTTAGCGGCTTTTTCCAGATCTTCTTCCGGAATCTCTTCCCGGGAAGAGTACATTCCTCCGCATTCAGTGCAGCGTGAGTGGCCAACTACTTTATTATAGTGCCAGAGTGTTTTTCTCATGCAGCTCAAGCAAAATCTTTCTGTATCCGGTGGTGGCATGTAACATTATTCCTCCTCTAGTTATAGTATTTAAGTAGTTTATTTAAGTTATTACTTATAAAATTCCTGATGCTCTTTCAAGGCGTTTTCTATTTAGATCCTCTAATGGCATACAAATATTTTCTGATATCGCTAATGAATATAAAGATTTAGCTACTCTAATTGCATCACTTTCTAATACATATACACTAGAATATATGCCACCCACTCCCATTACACTGCGTGGTTTCAACGTAGAAGATTTGAATAATTTGCGTATTGTATCATTTGTTGATCTATCAAATCCACGTTCGGATGTATGCAATAAGTCCAATTCTACATATGCATATTTTCTTCGTAGTGTTATTGCGACAAACGGTATTCCGTTATCTGCACACCATCCCCAATATCGATTCGAAATTTTATAGGACTGATTTTCACGGATAACAAATTTGGCTTCTATAGATTCCTCAAGAGTGGTATGAGGAACTAACCTATCAGATATTTTTGCGATCATTATTATTCCTCCTTTACTTATTGTACTCGAAACCTATCCCAATTTCTATATTCTCGCCAGTTTCCTGAGAAATTTCATTGGTATGTTTTATGGCAGCTAATACAAAATCAATATAATCTGGATTATCTACGGATATGTAATAAATTCCCCCAAAATCCCAACCATCTGGACTTGCCCAGACTCCTATTATAATTTCATCATCTTTGTATATTAATTCAGGAAATTCTTCAGAATCTCGAAGATGATTTCCAGATTTAAATTCTAGGATGCCACGGTCAAGTAGTAATACCGTAGGGAATCCAGAATCCTGTAACTTTCTTTGCAAATTGGCCATAAACTGTCTTGCTTGAATTATAATTTCTTTAGACTTCATAAGTTAGTTAACGGTTTTGTAGTATTTAAAACTTTTGGTTAGTAATCATTGCTAATTATTCCGCCGTATTGCTCAGCAAATCTCCAATCCAATTGTATATTAACAGGCTTATTGTCAATTACCGAATAGGACAATATAAGACCGCATACATCAGCTCCGCCGTAACTTGCCAAAATAACTTCATCAGGAGCTTGAAAGCAACCAACTCCGATCAGTACCTTTCCCATGAAGGAGGGCACATAACAACACGAGTGACAATGGCCATACAAAAATATGGTGCCTATCTGTTCTTCGGACATCAATTGGAGTGTTCGTGTCTTAATACGCTTATTACGATTTTGACCTGGTGCGGCACACGAACCTCCGCCGTGATTTACATTGATCAAGATGTTGCCAGGACCAACTATTGGAGTTCCCTTACGGATATATGTCAAATCAGGTCTTCTTATTACCATTTCGTTACAGAAATCGTAATGCCAGTCAAATTTGGCTAAGGAAGCCTCGTGGTTACCCTTAGTAATGATATTCGTTGCAAAACCGCTAGGATAATATCGTTGGAAATATTGTTCAAATTCGCTGGTGGTATTAAGGAATCTTACTTCATTATGGTACTTTTGATTCATTAATCCGTCAATTGCATCGCCACAATGAATTAAGAAGTTAATTCCGCGTTCTTTACAATCCTCGATAAAATTATCAAAGACGGTTTTCTGCTGGTATATGGAACCCCAGTGCGTATCAGAGACAACTGCAATTTCATAGCGTTGCAATTCTTCATTACTATAGTCAGTTCTTGATGATCGGGGTGAAGGTAGGCCAACTTCGTACCACTTGCATTTCCAGCGGTCTCTTGAAACTCTTACACACCTAGCAGAATCATTGAAGTTACCGCAACGAGCATACACCCGTAACATGTCGTATTCGGAAAATTCATCAAACGGCTTTTCTGGGATAGTTATTACCAGAAGATCAGCTCCTTGCTATTGATTTAATCAGTGCACAATTCATTAGATCCACACTTTGGACAAACTTTATTAGGATCCTTGCAATATTGATCATAAGTTGTCCATTTCATTTCTCGAATTCTACGACCGAAATATTCATACCAACGCGCAATATTTTCCTGCATTGTCATGTCCGGACGAATTGGTATACCATTGATAAATTCGCAACAATGAATTGTTTCGTTTAATTTGCTCGTTTGCAATCCAAATAGCGTTTCATCATATTCTCTAGATAAAAATTTCGACGGGTTATAAGACTTATCATAAAAATCGTCTTGTTCCCATCCACACTTATGACAATGTACGAACATGATTATTAATCTCCTTTTTATTAGAAACTAATATGGTTTCAATACTATTCGTTCCCATGATAACGTTAACTAGGGATTTGACATTATAACCTTGATCTCGGAGTCGTTCTGCAGCACCATCCTTTTCGATTATAGTATATGATCCGATTACATTAATATGGTTACTTTCTAAGGTATCGACAATAACAGAAATTGTTCCACCTGTACTAACAACGTCATCTATGATAATAACATTACGTCCTGGCTTAATACTATTGATGTACATAGTTGACTCCGAATAGCCAGTTTGTTGATGGACTTCTAGTTCTCCGGGTAATCCATATTTTCGTTTTCTAGCAACCACGTAAGGTCTATCCATTAGTGTACTAACCACTGTTGCGATGGGTAAGGCCATTGCTTCTGGTGCAATAATGAAATCAAGATTTGAATGGGTTACATCGCGTTCTATTAGTTCTTGTAGTCTACGAGCTGTTTTAAAAAGAATTTCTGGATCAATTGGCAACGCGCCGTCTGTTAGTGCATGAACAAAGTAGTTATATCCATTTTTATTTATAATAGGAGATTCTTTTATAGAATCTATTAAAAATTGAAGATTCATATCTAAGTCCTCATAATTCTGTCCGGAACAAAATCAATAAACTTATTAACCACATTTTCCAAAATCTCGACATCGGCAATACAATGTGTCACAATGTAGTCTAATGCGTCATTATCCCTATTTAATACCACATTATTCCATTCGATTAGACCCAGTTTTGTTTTGTCTGGTGAAGCATCTGGATTAGACACTTGCAGAATTTGATTTATGCGTTCTAACCGTCTTGTGGATGGATTAGTTACTCGTTTTACCGTGAAATATAAATCTAATGACTTGATCTTTTTAAGTGGCTGAATTCCGTGATACAACGCACGGGTTCTTATAAATGGTATGTCAAAACGATTTCCAAAATATGTCACTACACCATCATAGGTAGTTAATTCTTCGTTTAATTTTATCAAAATTTCTTTTTCTGCTTCCACTAAACTGTTATTAGATAAATTAATTCTAAATATCTTTGGATCTTCTCTGGAACCGTAAGTTCGGATAACAGCACAAAGCATAATCCCAAAATCAGATTTTAGAGACGTCGTTTCTATGTCCAGTACAGCCACTTTCGATGAATCTGGGTTTAGAAACAGATTAGAACTCATTGATTTCGTGACTTTCTTAGTTCGGGCAAGTAATTTCGGTACATTAATTACATCTGGTAAAATAGAATCATTTGTTTTAATATTTTCCAATTCTTTTTTATTATTATAATACCTTATGTATGTTGGATGAGTTGTATTTGTAAATAAAGCACACTTTCGGAATGATCCACATTGTTGATATAGATCGTCTAGTTCTTTGAATGTCCATTCGGATAACGGTTTTAATTCAGTCATTTCTATATTTACTCCTTGCTATTGTTTTCCAGTTTCCAGGCTATTGTAATTGGATGAAATTTCATTTCGAGCAAGTACTGTCCCGAATCATCTTCGTATATTTCGATAGTTGTCTTATTTCGTATCTTGGATTCTATGACTTTCGAAAGTTTGTTGATGTCTCGGTTAGGTAGCTCTTCCCAACTGGATACTATGTCTTCGAGGGTCCCTATGTCGATTTTATAGCCTTCGAAAATTTTTGAAAGTTGCTTAATTTGGTCGTCTAAAAATTCGGACATAATAATACTCCTAAAAATAGAATAATCAAAATATAGTGTTTTAGTATTTAAAGGTTTTGGTTACTCTCGTAATATCTCCTTTTTAATTATTTGGAACGGCGGAGCACAACCAGCATTGAATTTGCATGCAATTTCTAATGCTATCCTGACACGAGTTTCTGGTTCCATACTGAAATTTCGCGTGGCTTCTAAAGCACCTAACGCATAATCACTGCCGGAACCGATAGCAGTGAAATCCCTATATTCCACGATAGAATAATCACATTCTACTGTATAAAAATTATTATTGTACAATATTAGTAGGGCTGACTTATCCATACTGGATGTACTGTCCTCTTCGACAAAGGAAGTCTTAGCTTCCTCTAAACATTCCCGAATCGAGTTGACAAAATCGCTCTGCAAGTACTGGATGTCAGATTTCATACCGGGATGATACGGCACTTCAAACGAGGAATTAATAACATCGTGTATTCTACAGGAACCACAAAACCCAATAGAGACATTTTCGAGTTCGATTATCTTGTTCGGACAGGAATTAAAAATATAGTTCCCGGATAAAATTCTTGAATCGGACCCCAATACGATTTGATTGTCATCTTTTAATCCGATGATGCAAGTTATTTAGATACCTCCAATTATTTTGTTAAACTCTCAATACGTTCCCACATATCTTTGTGAAAATATAATGACCTGGTAGATTTATTACTATTAGCTTTGTTACGTCCACGAGTTTCGTCATGAACAATAATGAGGTCATTTCCGATTTTTCTGAGAAGAACACTTACCCGGCCACTATTATATCTAGTTGTATTATAAATCTCTGTAAATGATATGCCTGGGAATCTTTTGATTAAATTCAATATATCGTCCTCAGTTCGGACAAGTTTATTCCTTCTATAATATTCATAACTATGTTTCATAACCGGTAACTCCGTGGTAGAATTTTATTGTCATGATTTAAAGTTTTCTCTTCAAACCATCTACCAATATTTCCGCAAGTATTTTTATCATCTCGATAATATCTCAATGCATATGGCGATTTTATAAAATTAAACTTACCTGTCACTAGGTTAATAGGTGCTAGATTATTACTATGCCAACATTGATGTTGTCTATTAATTTCTCCATGATTAGGTGCACTTGGATCGAATTTGTAATACTTGCAATCACAACAATATCTCTTTATCATACCAAATCTCCTCACTGAAATGCAAATAGTCCTGTCTTCTTTGGTAATACTACTTTTTGTTTTTCAGTATTTAATACTTTTGGTACGCTTTCGAATCCGAAGAGACTGCTCTCCGTAAGTTTCCTTTTGCCAGTCGCTATATTTATGCCTATAGCCGAGAACACTCTTTCAAGGGGTGGCAACAATTGATGCTCTATATAGAAACTAGTATCAATACGACCGTCTGTCTCCTTAATATGCTCTAAGGTATCAACCATGAGACTAATGCCATCCTTAGATGCACCAGGTAAAGCCATATATCGAATACGATCACCTAGTCCGGGTAGATTCTCACCACGTTCTCTCATTTTCTTATAACAAGTTACATGAGGTTGGATATTCTTGTAGCCTTCTATATTGCCGATCTTACGGCTAAGAACAAGTTTTTCTGCTAGTTCTGGATTAACTCTAATATCCTGTAGGGTTTTAACGGATAATATAACCTCATTGGTATATTTCCAGGCTTCGTCTACTTTACCTTCGCATAGGATTAAATGAAGTACCTTATCCATGCTTTCGCCGACTAATGAAACCCAATCCCTCCTGCGTGTTTCGATGCCCCTGTACTTAATCTTGTCTTTCCAACCATCTTTTCCTTGTTCGAATATCCACATGGCATAGCGTTTTTTCTCAAAGATAATAGCACGTTTCGCAAAACACTCGAAATCGATTTCCATGGGCGGAGGCAATTTCGTTAGCATACTGTCATGGATGATTTTAGCGCACTTTTTACTCTCATCTGGGTCTGTTACTTTATTTAACCGGATAAACACAGAATCTGTATCCCCGCCAACTACATGACAATCTACTAGTTCTTCCGCCGTTTTTCTAGTCAACTGAATCGCCATACGACCTACAGAAGTCACTGAATTAGCAAGTCTTGGATCGTAAAGCCTACCCCGAATAGCCCCGGTGTAGCCGTAAAACGAATTTAACAAAATTTTCACACTGTATTGTTGATTATCGTAGAATTCTCTCTCATTTTTGTCACTACACGACTTCATTAGTTTTTTTAATTCTACTCTTTTGTTGTATAGGTTAGTCAGAATCCTTGGCATTATACCTTCGTACACGGAATGATCGGTATATCGTACTTCATTAGGAGCAGTTATTGTTTTGACATCTGTTTCTTCCTCATTTATGATAGACGACCAGCATATATTATAAGCTCGAATAGCTGATGGATAAAGACTTTTATAGTCCATGATAATTAGGTTTTCGTGTAGCCCGCGCTCCGAATCAAGCACTTTACCTCCTGTTACTTTCTCGACTTTTTTGTCTTTGTCGTTGAGAGGCCATAGTCTTCCTTCCTTATAGAATTCTCGAAGTAACATTGACTCTATACGGCGAGACTGACCACCATTGATTGTCTCATGAAGTAATAAGCCACAGTCTTTACTAATATTGATGTAACGGTCTATTAGTTTAAGTTCCTTTATGATGTCTTGGAGTAGGTCAGCATCTCGTCCCGCATAATCAAGAAAGGACCGTAACTTACTTTCGGATCCGTTTAACCATATTTCACGCATTTCACTGGCTTTAATGTCTAGTTTTGGTCTGTTAAGTAATGTTTTGGAAACATTTTCCAAGCTATATGAAGTCAACGAATAATTTAGTTTAATTGCATTTAATAAGTCTATGTAAGCCCGACCTACCATATTAACTTCTTTACTTGCACCAAACGCTCTTATCTGGAATGGAGTTCCATCTCGGCCTAAATCATTAGGAATACCTAATATTTCTAGTCTCTTCTCAATATACGGAAAATCGAATGTATCACCATTAAAAGCCATTACGATATCTGGATCATATTCTTTGAATATGTCCATAAAGGTTGATAACATCCAGAATTCATCAGGGAAATATTTGATGTTTTCGGTGTCTTGTCCTGGCTTAGCAACTAACACAAGGGTATTTCCAGTGTTGAAACTTATCGAAATTATGGTTATAGGATCTCTTTCCGGTATAGGCACTCCAAATTCGGGAGGCAGTACTTCAATATCCAAGCCAAGAAATCGTAACGGAGCATTTTCCAGGATATTATGTAAGGGCTTCACGTTATTGCTATCAGCTTCGAGCCACTTCATGCCCCATAAGTCATTATCAGTCAGGAACCGAGCTGTAGCATATAGCACGTCAGCTTCGAAAATATCAACTATAGCTGGATGCCTTCTTAAGGAGTCTCGGATCTTCGGGACATCACTAGGTCTATTGACATAGACTTGCAGGACTTCTGTTCGTTCCTTTTGAAAACCAATTGGTAGAAATTTATAGTCCTCGAATACATCAGTAACTTCAGGAAGTTCCGACAGCATTTGCTTGACTTCGCTAGAGTTTCTTGGTAAAATATAAAAGTATGGCCTGAATCCAAGGATGTCATGCTGAATAGAATTACCAGACTTATCGCGACCATATAAAGTAATCACCGGACCACGGCCACTATTCCTATATTTAGTGGATATTAATTGAAATTGCATGAGATTCTCCAATGGTAATTAATATATGGCAACTAGTGTATTATTTTCGTCTCTTCTAAAATGATTACTATTCTTGACAATTTTATAATATTCTTTTGGTGTTAGCTCACTGAATCTTGGTGCAGCCTTAATAGCTTTGTCCCTAGCAACAAACTCATCAATGAAAAGTAACCTCAAGGTATTTAAAATATCTGGCACCTCATCAATATTTTGGTCTCGTAATTCCTGGTACAATATGCATGGTTCTGTGCAGTTATCGCAGTTACAAGTTGTTAAGTCCGGACAATCTTGAATAAGCTCAATTATTATTGAATCGAAACGACTATTATTAATATGGAACAAATATATGCCTCCTAAAAAGTTAATAGGGTGTTAGTTTGGTTACTATGTTGTTACTATGTTGTGGCAGCTATAATTTCCTTGGTTCAATTGCTTCTATGGAATGAGTTTCCAAGACGTCAATTACTTCGAAGTCAGCTGGTTTGACTGACGTTCGTACTATATCATTTGCGTCTTCTTCACTGATTGCATCCACAAGAACGGTAGCAGTTGAAACAGTCGTGGCAACAACCACGACCTCATAAGTCTTTAATTTTTCTGACATGGTTTTTGATTTCCTCCATAAGATATAATAATACCGGCTTTTATGGCACCTATAGTAGATTTATTGGCTGATGTTTTTAGTAAATTTTCTAACGCTTGTTCTTTGTTTTCAGGCAAATTCTTAAAGAACATTTCGATTTTTGACCGGGAAACTCCCCTTCTTCCACATAGTTTCGTTATCTGGCTTTTTGTTATAGTTATGTTGATTCCTCCTGCGAATAATATAAAAATAATTAGATTTTCTCTATTCTATATGCGTTCTCATATAGACTAAGGAACGGCATTCGTATTCCAAAAGTCCATATTTTGTAAGTCTGTCCTACTTCAAGTGAGGCATATCGATTAGCTGAAGAAAAGTCCATATGCCACAAGGTATCCTGAATGGAATATACGTTACCGTTTATGTCACTGAATAGATAAAGTCCACGATCGTTTACTACTTTAGACCACTTTTCTTTTACTGTTATGGTCATAGGACCTTGGTCTGTTGGCATAGATGATGCTATTCCAATCGAACATAAGGACAAGACAATTACTATCGCAAATATTTTGTTCATTTCAATCCTCCTCTAAGTTATTCTTTACTTTTATTGTATTTATAAGTTTTGGCTACTTTATCTTCAGCACATTCCCGGTGTCTCTATCGTCCCAATCATCAAGGAACTCCACGAAACAACCTGGAGCCAACTGGACCCTATCAATGATATTTGGCTGTTTTGTCAATATTCCTCCAATTTTTGTGAATACGTGAACGAGTTGACTAGGTTTTTCCGTTATGATCCTATACGAATCGCCTTCCAAGCAACCACCTGGAATTGGCTTGCCGCACTTACTACACGTAGTTGGCAACGGGTTTCCAAAGAACCTACCGCAATCGCATTTATAGCCCATGTTATACCTCCATAGAGTTTATTAGTATCCCTATTCCAAGGACAATCAACACTCCAATATGACAAATCCTATGAACAATATGACCAAACTTAGAAGAAATAGTAAACCCCCGATTAATATTCCAAAAAACGAGCTATCGTTATCATCGGAATAAATACCAAGTATCATCAATACAAACGAGAATGGCAACGTTAATAACCCGACTACTTGTAAGTCATTCATATCAAATCACCAAGTAACTAATAGTTAGCTAAGTATTAATAGTTTTTGGTTGTTCAGTCTTTCCTGAGCCATGTAGGTTTATTGTTCTTGACTTCTTGTTCAGTTAGCCAGCCTTTGCTGTGACATTCCGGACAATCTAACCAGCAGCCATAGTTTTCTGGTCCGGTTACAAAGAAACCTTGTCCATCGCAAATGAAGCACTTAATTGCTTTCATTACCGCAATTTAACGCAACTGCATCCATACGCATGTATCAACATCAACGTTGCAATAAACATAAATAGTATTATTTTTAATTTCGAAACTAGATATTTTACCCGTTTTCACCATTTCACTTAACTTTTCAGAAATTACGATATTTAAACATCCATGTTCTAATATACTAGCTAGTTTACAAACTTCTTCAAGCCTGTCATTAAGTTCATTAACTATATTAGTCATTCAATCACTCCTAATAGCTTCGAGAAACCACGGCATAAATAGTCCACGGTATCTATTGACAAATGGTCCAAAGCTCTGATCAAGTATCCATGTTTCCGAGAAGTCGTCTGGTCCTCTAGTCGTCCTTCCACAGGCTTGCTGTAGCAGCATTGCAGTTGTAATATTATACCATTGCTGGTTGTCCAATTTATTGCGGGCTTTTATCCAAGCATCTCCAAGATGTGGAAACGGCACCTTCGCTATGATATTCATGGGATATTCGGGACCGTCCAACGAAATTCCTTCCTCGTAACGTACCGAAAGAAATATCGAGTCATCCTTCTTTTGCCACGACAACAGTGCCTTTTCTCTATAATCTCGTTCTTGTAGTAAGATATTATTATGGAGCTTATATAAGTTGTCGTATAGTAAATTGGCAACTACGTAGCTGCCGCAATGAACGATAGTTTTCATACTATATGTATCATGAAGTTGCTTAATGCGAATAGCCATTTGTTTGGCTGTATGCTCTCTACTAGCATAGTTCATTGATCCAACGGGATCATAATGTATGAGGCGTCTGGAAACATCTATTGGATGAGGAATCATTACGGACTTATATTGCGAGGTAACCATGCTGGTGGTAGGTGTTCCACTGGCCAGTACTACGCAATCAAGTTTAGCAACTAGATCTCCGAATACCACATGAGAATCCAGTAACTTAAAGTACGGTACCGGTAGTAACTCTTTCCGTCTCATTCCAGCATTCCAGACTTCTTCAATGTCCGAAGTCAATACGTATGGAACACCTGCCTTGATATAACGGAGTGCATTTGCACAAGCTGTTTCTTGTCTATGATACTTATTATACTCGTGTTGGATGGCTTTAAGCCTCTTGATTTCGGGTGAAGTTGGTTTATTTTTAAATATCTGAGATCTATAATCGGTGCACTGTTTACCGAGATCCTTTACTATTTGCTGTAATTTATCATACTGACTTTCTAAGTGTGGTTTAACATCGAAAGTTTCCAGAAATTTCTGCAAGTTATTTGATTTATCATATATTTTAGATTTCTTGGTAATGTCTTTCAAGTTTAGATTCAATTCGATAGTTGCTTTATCCAGTAGAATACCCTCTAATTCCGAGGATTCATCCACGAAAAGTACAGAACACTCCGAATAAATTGATGGATCCGCAAGATACCTATGGAAGGTTGCTGCTCCGAAATCAAACTCTTTAAATGCTTTTTTGGCTGCCCTATACGAACAATTCTCGCATACGGCGAAACCTTCTTCTTTGCTCGTGAATGGACACTCTTCGGCAGTGCAATCTACTATTCCGAGACACGGATAATTCCGCTTCCCTACAAGTTTCGGCAAGTCGAACAGGTTACCTGATTCAATTAGGGCTACCTGCGGCGAAGTGTAAACAACCTTGGCTAAATTATGCTCCTTTTCTAGGATTTTGCCTAAGACATACAAGTCAACCGATTTACCGCTGGCTGTTGGAGCGTTCAACTCAATTACTTTTTGTCCGCCTTCCCAGAGCTTTAGCATGCTTGTTATAGCATGTTCTTGACCTTGCCGAAACTTTCCGTATGGATTGTACTTCTGAAGGTTTGACATGATTAGTATCCTTCAGTGATTTGGTAGGCTGTATTCACTACATCGATGTCAGCCATCATCATGACGTACTCTTTTGAATATTGATATGTTTCAATGAGATCTCTTCTCCACCAGGAAACATCCTTAGCCATATTTAATCCTCTCCGTTTATTTTAAATTTCACCCATATGAAACTATCCTGGGAACTACCAGATTTTGCTCCTCCAACAAACTTATGATAATGGTTACCTGAATCCAATACGGTTATATCCGGAAATTCCTCTCGGATAAAGTCCGCAACTACTTCGGTTGTCATTCCTATACCATAGAAATAGGAGTGCCATGCAGTTATCGTTCCGTTCTTATGAAACTTGAAGCCGTCTATTCCAACGATACCATTCTTCATAATGGATTTAGATGCTTTGGATGTCACTTAATTCACCTTCAAGTAGTAATAGTGCTTTTGAGAATAAATAGTTTTTGGTTGGAAGTCAATACAATAAACCATATTTTAATTTAAAATTTCTAACAATACTAACAGCTTCATTTACTAGTCTCTCATAATTAACATTACAACAATGTCTTAAACATGTAGTACTTCGATTAATTCTAGGCAATTTACAACAATGATTCGTTATGTCAAAAAACCCGTACTTTTTATCAAATAAATAAGCTTTCTTTAGTTCTAGTAATTTGTTTGGATGTTCTTCTATCTGGCATTCATTGAAGAATCCGTTATATTTAGAACATTCTGTACAACATCCAGATTCTAGCGTTCTATGCTTCTGCTTATTGCCAAGTTCTTTATTATATCTTTCTACATCCGGACAATTCGAACATACTGTTTTATTAAATTCTCTAAATACTAAATCTATAACTTCAAGAGATAACTCTACTAACTTCTGATCTTCAATTGATATAGCTTTTGTCATTCGTAATTCAGTTAATTCGTCCATACGTTTATCTCCAAGTACTAATAGCATCTCTAAGAATAAATAGTTTACGGTCCGAAAAATTTAATAAAAAAGGATAAAAAATACTAGAGGTCCTCTAGCATCTTGGTAAGTTCCTCTTCGGATTTGCTCGCTAAAGCACCTTCTTGCTTTTCTGCTAGTATGGCAAGGATTTTCTGACGCTTTGCTATCTTTTCGGCTTCCATCTGTCTTGCTGCAGCTTCAGCGAGTTTAACTTCAACTATGTACCGAACGATAGCCACCTGAAGGTCGAGCTCGGTATTCTCACTACTCTTTGAGCCAAGTAGACTCTCTTCCTTGCAAACCTTCAGTTTGGCATTTAGGACCTTAAAGATTCTATCAAGTTCCTGGACTGACAAGTCCCAAAGATCTTCAACTGACAGCATTCCTTTGTATGAGAACCGGAGTTTCATCCGGCTCGCTAATTCAAATATGTTTCCTACCATTTAGAACACCACTTTTACGATTCTATTTACGTGGCCAGTGACCCTGACCACTAGGGAATTCCTTTGAGTCGAACTGAAGCCAAGTCCCGAAAGCTGTTCCTCGGAAGGTTCGACCCTCATCTTGCTACCCAGAGCTTCGAATACTCGCTTATGTTCTAGCAACTCGTTTTTCAAGTACTCGTTAAAGAAGCCATTAGGCTGTTCCGAGTTCTGACATCCCTTCAACATGAAGAAGAAATGCCGATTGCCGATACTATCTTGACCGTCCCAGTAATTAGGCGACATCATGACTACTGATACTAGATGGAATTGTTGGGTATCTAGATTCCAGAGTTTTCGAGATGTCAAACTGGACGGAATCTTTTCGATGATCTTGAAGCCGTCACGCCTACTATATTCAACGTCAGCTACTGGTACCTTTTCGCCTTGTCTCAGTTCCTTGTTATAGGTGAAGGAATGTATTTGTCCGTCAAACTCCACTTCAGCGGTGAAGCCAGACCTACCTCCTTTATGATTATAGTTATGGACGAATAGTTGGTAGGTACCCTCTGGTATCCGGGACAGATTGCTCCAAGTAATATTCTCTACAGCAATACCGTCCTTGGTTTGACGGGAAGGCTGCGTAATATCGACATCTAGTTCACCGGACGACACATGCATTCTCTTATGTGCGAAATATATATGGCCACCAGTTGGCTCAATGCAATGGGCATCAAAGTCGTTCTCGTTATCGTGGTTATCATTCCACTGGATGGAGAATCGCAGTGCACCACTAATATCTCCGCCAAGTGATTTAACACGTTGTTTCATGGAGTCGGTAATATTCCCGGAGTAGGCCCAAGAAAATCCATTATTCCACTTGAACATACTTGGAGCGTTTTTGTCCTGAGGTGCAATTAGACTTACCAAATTGCTCTGATGTCGGTTCTCTAGCAAGACCTCTACGTTTTGCACGGAAGGCAACACTTCGGATACAAATTTCTCTATTGAGATCTCTTCTATTCGATCAAAGCTCTTAGGAGAGATCGCCTGTTCCTTTGCAAGCTCTCCAAAGACATTACCCTTGAGATGCTTAGCTACGTCACGGTTAGCATAGATAATGTTGTTTACAGTGATGTCGTTTAATGTAGCATGCTGCCGTCCCAACGATTCCATGAAGCCTAGTTCTTTGACGGTCTTTTCTGCGTCCTGGAGCATCTTGGCCGTGAATATAGCTTTTGGCCTCTTGTAGTTACTTGGAGCGACTATAGCTTCGTACTTCCTTACTGCTTCGTCAAGATCAATTCCCTTGGAGATATCAACTAAGAGCACTCCAATGGAATGATTACGGATCTTGCTGATGACCGGACCTGCTAGGACAGATTGTTCCCAGGCATATAGGTCTTTCTCCCTAGGAGATAACTTTGCATATGCTTTTTGATGTTTCTGGAAGCTCTCTAAGACAGTTTTCCATTCTTCGCCCTTATAGAGAGAATTCTGGGCTATTAACTCCAGCACGGAAGCCACTGCATCTTCAGAGATTTCATCCAAGGATCTCTTGAATACGTTCCTTAGATCAGAGGCTCGTCCTCGAACAGTATCCAAAGTTAATCTTCCTGAAGTCTTAAATCGGTCTGGAAGCTCCACATACATATGTTCCCAGGTTACCACTTCCCCGGACTCCAATCTCTCGAAGTCTTTTTCTGTTCCCATACAGCAAGTATCTGTCACGAAGATTCCTGAGATGGTTCGTGACTTTACATACTCGGAAAGTACCTTAACTGATGGTCCGTATTTTGGCCCAGCTTCAAAGTCCCAAACGGAAGTTACAATACCGTTCTTTATGCTTACGACATTTCCGAAGGCCTTAACAAAATGCCGGCAAGCGGAACAGTCATTCTCGGTTCTTGTCCGGTAGACCTTGTTCATGCCCTCCGGAAAATTATACAAGTAAAGATTCCATAGGGTATCCTTATCTACGTCAACGACGAATAGAGTATTTACGTCCTTGATCATGCTATCAACATGTTTATTTAATTTCCTTTCCAAATCTGCGAAGATTTCCGTCATCATATCACTCCTTTGTACTTCTTTATACTATACTCGATGAGAATAAATAGTTTTTGGTTGAATATCAAAAACTAATTTTATATATTTTTTAGTTTTCTTTGTAGTTTTTCGATTTCCTCGAGTATGTTTTGCTTTTCTTCCTCTTTCTTCGAATTTGCTCTTTCTGATTCCATGCTATTAACTACGTCCATAAGATCCCGAACGCTTTCTACTACCATACAGCTAATTAGAGGATTTTCTTCCTGAATATACTCTCCCAGAACTTGTCGTATTTCCTGATGTTCGTTTTTAGTTCCGTATTTTGACAAATGAATTAATTTGCTTCCGCACCCAATCGTATAATCGCAACCTTCTCCTTCTTGTTTCATGTAGAGATAATACACCTAAATCGACCTCCAAACTTTAACGGTATTCTTCGGACTCCATATACCAGAATCTTGCCATTCAATTGGCTTGATACTGTGGACATACGGTACGCAACATGGGATAGCTACGAGACTGCGAACCTTGCCTTTAACATGTTGCAAGATGTTCTGGAGACTAGCATGGCTATGGACAGCTACAATAACTACCCTTTCAAAATCTAATAGAGTTGGATAGATTTCCTCAACTTTAGAATCATAGCATGTTAATCGTTGAATCTTTTCTTCGTAATCGCAACAATTCTTAAGCAACGGATCAATACTTATACAATTCCATTTGGTCCGGAAGGCAAATAATGCGGCAGTCCTAGGAGTAGTACCATCTCCTACCGAAACCAAAGTAATATCAGGATCATTGAAGTCGTACTGCTTGAGTTTGGTACGTACAGCATTTAATGCTCCATAACTTTCAGTGACTTCTTTCGCATCCGGAAATAGTCCTAGATGTAACATGTCGGATCCAGACTTATTAAGTCTAATAAACTCATTCATGTAACGGTATTGGCCGTGATTGAAGGACCAGATTGTCTTATTGATAGCTTCTGAGAGTTCTGCATTATGCTTTGACATATTAATCACCTTCCTACGAACATAAATCCGTTATCATGCCTAAGCAAAAGATCATGATCATTAGTGATCCTAAGAAACATATCATTCCTGCAGCATCATCTCTATTCCATATATAAGCCGAAAATATTAGTGATCCAATAGCTATGATAGTTGATCCAACTATTCCTACTAATGCTAAAGTGTTATCTAACATACTATCATATAAGTTGTTTTTCTATTTATAAGTTTTGGTTAGCAAAAAAGTTAAATAACGTTCTTCTCTTTCCTAGTACGCACTGCTGCTAAATTCGAATATCCGTTGATGTCGTCCCAGGCGGACTCATCACCTTGGTCTCCACGAGCAATCCTGAACAACTTATCTACGACGCGAACTATTACTAGAAAATCCTTCATTTGATCTAGCTTAACACCATCTGGATAAAGTACTTCAAATATTTTATGAGAATTACCAAAACTATCTCCGTATTCAACCTGCTTTCGAGAAACCAATTTTGCGATTTCCAGAGCAACTTTTTCATATACGGTACCTAAGGGTTTAAGCGGTAACTTCTCTCGGGTCTCGTTATCCGGGCAATTCGCTGTATTCGATACCTGACAATTGGTACATAATACCATATGTCCGTTCTGTTGACAACCAGTTATTTCTCCGTCTTTTATTAATATGGCCATAATTTTATTCACCCCATTTCATTAGGAACAAATTACTAACGGCTTTCCAGGATAAACGACCATCCGGCATATTAGAGTCTTCTATTTCTTGTAGTGGTCTAAACACTATACCTTCACGTAAAGTATCCGAGACGGTTGATTGGCCGTCTGCAAGACTCAGCAAGTCATCCACGGTGTGCTCTAAGGTCAACTTTCCAAGATACGGAACTAAGAAGTCCTTGCCTAGACCAAAGGATTCTACTGCATCTTGCATGATATCCCAGTCCAAATACCTATGATTCGTCATGTCCCAGATGTTGAATACTCGGTAATACAGACCTTTCAGCCCGTATTTATTCTTCTGGATGCCCTCTCCAAAGAGTTCGCCCTGTAACGCAACATTTCCTAGCTGCTTTAGGATTTCCTGGATGTTATGTTCTGTTGCATATCGCCAATAAGCATCTCCATTAAATTTATGGTCGAAATCAGGTGCCAAATCTACGTTCCTAGAACAACAATGTAAACCAGTTTCCGGATCGTTATAATAACTTGCGCTAGCGCCATCTAGCTTCTCTGTGAGGTTAAATTCCATGCCTTGATACTTCTCTAGTATCCTGGGAATGTTCTGGATTCGAACTTCGTCGGTTTTCGGTACAGCTAATCTATGAATTGGGCACCTTACTCGACCACGGAGTTGCACTGGTATCGGAGGTTCGTACTTTGTAATGCCTAGAAGTTCGCTGACGTCTTCATTTAGGGAATATGATCCTTCCGGCAAAATATCCATAGGGAAGCATATGCCCTGAGAGGTTGTACCACGTAGTCGGCACGTCCGAATCCTGAAGTGCTTGGACCTCATAAATTCGAATTCAGGCCGATCAGGTAGTAAGGAATCTGGCTCGCAGAATACAACGCTCTCTCCGATATGAAATTGTCCCTTTTTGACTACAGATTTCCAGCCGTCAATTTGAGCCAGTTCAATGCTATCAGCATTCTTGATTGGTGTAATTCCTAGAATTTCCTTAACTGATGCCATATGGCGAGTCATGTTAATCCCTCCGAAATGAAATTAATGCAGCTTTTGTTACATTCCATTCGGTCATTCATTATCTGTTCGTATTCCCGACACGGAATATTACTGTCATTTGCCGTGACACAAATAAAGTTTTCCTTGGCTAATTCTAACATAGCCTCCATCACGTTATTTTCGTCTTCAAGTTCTATCAGGAATGCTAGCCATCTATCCACATCCTGCTTGAAATCAATACCTTCTGCTAGATCGTAACACTCCCCATCAATGTAACATTTTTCCATGCTATCGCCTCACTCGGCTTAACGACTGCAAGTACTGTTTGCTAGATATCTCATGAGAAAGCCATGCCTTCTTGAGATTAGAAAGAGCTGGTTTAGTTGTAAACTGATCTTTCTGTTTGGATTCTAGCAGTTGCAACATCTTGATTCCGTAATCCATTGATCCATCTACTCTCCTAGTATACTTGAATATTGATCCCAGGAATTTTATTTTATTTCCTGGCATTATCCGGGAATATACTAATGGTACCGCTGGAATCTCTTTTCCAACGGTCATAACTAAGTGATCGGCCACTAATCGATCTTTTAGTTTCACGGCTAACAACAACTTTTGCAGTGATGGTTTGCTAGCGAATCTTATTCCTCCGTGTCTTCGAAATCCTACATTAGCATCGAAGACGGTATTTCCCGATCCATTTTCGTAAAGTTCCTTGAGTTCCAGACGCATAATTCAGTCCTCCTCTTCTATACTACATCAAACTAATACTTAAAATTTGTCTTTAAATACTTTTTGGTTGCTAACTTTTTACCCACTTTTTCTACTTACTTTACAGTATATACTTATACTAATATATACTTTATACTACTATATATAGTATATATAATAGTAATATAGTATAATATATAGTAATATAAGTAAGTAGTTAGTGATTATATAGTAATATAGTAGTTATATTGAAAATAAAAATTAGTTTTATATAAGCTAGTATAGAGAAATACCCTATTTTTAGAAATAGTACTTACCCATAGTGATTCCATGAAAATGACTTTATAGTTACCACTCTATACCGGATTTTAAGGCTGCTTTCATTGCAGCAATCTGTCTTGCTTTCCGGGACTTTCCGGATTTAGACAAGACTTTTACTTTTTCGCCAAAATTATTGATGACGTAGCCAGTACTAGTTACTTGGCCACAATCATCTGAACGGCTTATTCGATCAATGGTCATAGTTATAAAATTTCAACTAATCGGAATTCAATTCTTGATCCAGCGGGTAGTTCTTTAACTCCTTCAGGCAGCTTCGGACCGATATATTGAGCTACGATCATTTTCTCGCCAGAAACCAACTTTACATTAATCCTAGCAAAAGGAATTTCAATACCGATTATACTAGATACTATAGCAGCAATATCTTTATGCCCTAAGCAAGACTCAAACGGAGCAAAATTTCTTACTTGATCAGCATTTAACGATTTTACATCTATTTGGCATGGAACATCAACCATGCTTAATGCAAATGCATTACCAATTTTAGTCATTTCATTTCACTCCATATATTAGTAGTACTTATAAGTTAATATAGTTTTTGGTTGCCGGAGCTAAGAAAACTCCAGTAGCTTCGTATGGTTTACATGCCCTAGGACATGTATTCTGAGCTTGGGCTAGTAAGGCTCCTCCTTGTTCTCGGATCGCAGAAAAGCATACATTCTTTGTTTTCTTATTCGACGAGATATATTCCTCTGCGATGATAATTATCTCGTCGTCTACCGCATCATCTGGATTCGCTTTTACCATTACTAGATTGTTATCTTGGATAGTTATTGCTGCGGCTAGTAACTTATCGCTTCCGATTATCGTAGTGATATTGTAGGAGGTATCACGTCCAGGACGACTTATGAAGCCGCATTCTGGAACCTCAAATCCGGGTTTGATAATGTTACCTTTTTGATGGAAAACCCTTCTCACTGTAGGTTTCATAACCATTCAACCTCCGTTGGATTAGCCTTTATGGCTTCGATGCTCTTCCTGGCTTTTCTTTCCGCTACGGATTCCATGACTAGTTTTCCTTTAGAGACTCTATACCAATGACTAGTATATTTTGAGTTTAGCCGAAACTCCGCAAACGGAGCCAGAATCGCTAGTATCATCTCCCCACCGTTTATACGTCCGGCTTGTCCGAAAGCAACAGACCCAGATTCGATGTCAGCTACTCCGGAATCATCGAATAGCCCGTACGATCTATGACGGTCATACTGTCCTACTGTATTAATGATGGCTAATATTCTATCATCATTGTCATCGTGGTTAGATAGGGCTATCACTATTCCTTCCTTAGTCTTTCCTACTTTTGCAAAGGGACCTTCCCCAATTACTGGTATTTTCGATAGGCTTCGACCTCTACCAGATTCTCCAAGCTCAAGGAAACCATCTTCCATTACTGGAAGTCCTTCTTCTGGAACACTTCCGGGACTTCGTATCATATATGTTTTCATCTGTATTTCACCTTCAAGTACTAATAGTACGTTCGAGAATAAATAGTTTACGGTCCGATCCCGACCAAAACTTATAAATACATTGACTACTAATAAGTCTTCGGAGGTAAATTATGCCAAACATGATTAAGATATGGCCTTGGGAACAAGCACCTAAGAAGTATAAGAAACTCTCGAAACTCGGAGGAGACGAAGACTGGGTAGTTTACGTTCCAGGAGAGTACAAGAACCAAGTTGATATTTCCCAATGGATCCAGGCTATAGACATGCTAGGTGAACCAATAGAAGTCATGTTGGAAAGTGGAGACTACATTTATATTGGCGGACATGCATGAATAACTATATTAGTAGTTTTATTTTATTTTTTGGAAACATGTTATTAATATTTATATTACTATTAATAATTGCTTATATGTTAGTATATCGAGGTACAACCAATCAGATTTATATACTTGCGATGTTATATACTCCATTATTACATGATCTAATATTCGGATCACCTTGGGAGGAATTCTCATAGAAGACCATACCACTCCATATCGTTAAGTTAGCTGAAAAATTAGCCGAAAAAAGTACAATGAAATATCGGTTGTCAGCTGTCATATTCGACAATAAATTTCGGGTCATAAATACGGGGTATAACCGATGGCTACTAATTGGACACCGCGAGAAAATTCCGTTCAAAACGTCAATTCACGCGGAAGCTGACGCAATAATCGGTACATCTCGTCAAGATCTTCATGGAAGTTCAATACTAGTTTTCCGGCATAACTACGGTCTTGCAAAACCGTGTCATTGTTGCGAGAATTTAATTATGGTTAGTGGCATTAAAAATATATTCTATAGCAACGGAAACGGATGTATAGAAAAGATGAAATAATTATGTAAATAAAAATATTATTAATTTTTGACCCAACTAGATTTGATAATCACTTTTTTCTTTTCATAGCTCGGTCTTGCAATATTTCTCTGTATAATTGGTTGAATAGTTTTAACATTCGAATCTTCCCGTATGGCTTCTTTATCTTCCCAGGTCATATGACGTTGCCAGTACGGGTCGAAAAAGTCTTCAAGCTTGACATTTGGTATAAATATTCGGTACTTTCTATAATAACAATCGTAATAGGCGTCTATGCCGTCCATAAAATACTTGGAACGAAATTCATCTTCTTCCATTGCTCGATGAGCATACTTTACCAATATCGAGTTATGATAGTACATGAATCCGTTCATTACTTCGTCCTCTGCCCATATTTGGCTGGAATCTTTATGAGATGCTGCAAAATGTAGTATTGAAATCTCTTCCCAAAATTCCGATTTTTTCTTAGCTATATCGTCTTCCATGTTGGTTAGTTAAGTTACTAGATTTAAATACTTTTTGGTAGCATTTCGACCAAAAGCTTTATATACTAGAAGTACTAATTATACTTTGCCCAACACCACACTCAACGAGAAAGGAAAGTTTCATCACCTTCTTTCCTTTTTCTGAAAGTGAAGAGAGGCGCGAGAGTATGCAGAGAAGAATGATTTCAAATATTTTAGACGACTTTTTGAACAGTTTTGTGGAATACCCGGTCTATTACATCTCTATGCCGGAGATCCGGTCAGATATTAGGAAAACAAAAGACGGTTTCGAACTTGATTTACCGGGCTTCGAAAAAGAACAGATCGAAGTTTCGATAAAGTCCGGAACCCTGCATGTGGAAGCTAAGTCTAAGGACCGTACCGTAACCCGGATGGTTTCGATATCCAAAATAGTGAATCCAGAAGATGTTAAAGCCCAGTACAGAAATGGCGTGCTTACGATAGCTATTACTAGTAATGAAGTTCTGGAAAAGAAAATAGAAATAGAGTGAGTAACTTTTTTAAACAAATTTTTAAAAAAATAACCTTTTTCCTTTTTTAACAGCCTCGATTCAAGATACCATTAATTAACGTGTATTCCGGACATATAATACCCTGGATACAAGATATAGCTAATACGCAAAGGAAACCTATTACGAGAAAGGTCAAGAAGCCAAATCCCATTGCTGCACCTTCTTTTTCGTTTGGTTCTTTTGCGTATACATACGAGCTAACTATTATAGTAGCAAATATCGTAACGGCAAGTCCAATTAAGTTCAATTCATTGGATACTATTGTACCTTGGACCATATAATTGAATCCAGAACCTGCGGCGTTCTTAATTTCTTGTAGCACGGTTTGTGCTAGCTGAACTTCCGAGTCGTTGAACATACTTAAATACCTCGCTATACCCTATTTTACTGCAATGTTATATAGTTTTTGATTTTCGATGCAATGCTTGATGAATTCCTCTTGGCTATCACATTCGTATATTTTTTTGGAATAATATTCGGATTGAAAATGCATTGCTCTATCAACTGAATACTGCTGGTATTTGTCCTCGAAAGCACTCCCGCGTAGAACCACTATATTATTATTATCTATAGTCGATACACTGAAAAATCCATACTTATAGTATCCAAATTTATTCAGGTATAGTTGTTCAGTGAATGGATCAAAGTCACTTCTAAAATGAGCTACTAGAAAGTAAATTTTATTACTATTCAATACGTTTAGAGTTCCATCTGGATTTAGGGTAATTTCTCTTATCACGGTAATCACCTCTTCTTCTTGCTAATTATTTTTGGGTTCAATATTTTTGCCTTTACGGTAGCATGCTCTATATGACCTTCTGATAACACGAGTTCTGTGCCGAAACGGCCTTTATGTTTTATGCTACGTGTCGAAATCAATCCAGCGGCTTTAAGTTCCTGGATGGCGGCTATAGTTCTGTCCGTCTCCTCAAACGACAATGCTTCAATTAGGTCGTCGACTACCACTGGGCCAGTCTTATTTTTCCTCTGAATTTTTGACAGTAGCCTATCGGCATACTCCGTAGTCATTTAAGTACCTCGACCCATGCTGACTTTATGCACGATACGCTATTCGAGTTGATTAGGTCCGTGCATCTCCGTACGCTACTGTAAAAGAACGGAGATCTCCAGACTTTACCATTGAACAGAATTGCGATGCGATACTTCATAATGTTACCTCCTTGTATCTAATTATAGGTATTCGCGGCTTGGTTTAAATATCTTTTGGTTGGTCTTCGTGAGATTTAGTAGATTTGTACCAGGCTACGAATTCTTCTTGGCTTTCGAATTCATATACGGATGTTTTAATGACCGAATCAGCCATTTTCAATATCCTTTGCACGGAGTATTGCTGATATTTTGAGCTGGCTAACGTAAAAACGTAACTATTATGAATTCTATCGTCTGAACTTAGTTGAAAACGAACAAATCCATAACGATCTTCGTACGGAATTTTTGTATTGATATAGTAAGATGGTTTAGTGCACGATCCACTTGGCAGTATAACATATGAAACTAAAAGGTATAATTTATTCTCGGTATTTAATATGTTGAGAGTTCCATCCGGGTTCAAAGAAAGTTGTCTCATCAATGGTCACCTTGCGGCATAGGGAAACTAGTATTCCAGGTACTTGATATATTTCCTGTACTATAAGTATGATAATAGTTAGGTGCAACAGTCCAACCATTTGATGTAGGAGGAACTTGAATAACAACAGCTGTCTGCAATTCTTCTATTGGTATAGGTATCGAACTTTTTCCTACGGTAATTACAACGAAATGTATATCTATCTTGCCGCTTGATAATGCCACTTGAAATGGTAACGTATTCATGCGGCATTTTTGATAATATTGTTTTAGATTGTCGCTAACTATACTAAAGTAATGTCTTTCCAACAATTTTTCTTCGATTTCTTGGTACGATTCCAAGGATAATTTAAATGTCCCGGATATTTCTAGTGTCATGAAATTGTTATTTGTAACAAGACTAATTAATTCAATGCTATAATCTTTAATATAATTGTCGAATATGATTTTCAAGGTCAATACCTCCTAAAAAGTTTATAAGAAATCTAACTATAAATACATTTTGGTTATACAAGTACGGCATCGCTTACAGGTATGAGCATAGTATTGAGAAGGGCAGTATGCCTACACCCTCCGAAATCCCGTATACCTGAGCAATACCAAGGAATGCAGGCCTTAAGAGCTTTACCGAACGGCACAACATGCAACGGGTCAATATGGTTCAAGACGCAAAACTTTCTATATTCATGATAGATACGTTCTTTGGCCACACATTCATCAGCGACTTCTTTGATATGTAACTCTACGAATGTATTGATAGGATCGGACTGTTTCTTGTACTGGTCTTTTGCGGTAGCAACCTCGAAACTATTAGAGAATCTACCGCGTTCCAGTAGAGGCTCTAAGTAGGGCAGGACAATATTTAGAAGACCACTCAATTCCTTAGGATTCGTTACTTGTTCTAGGATGTTTACACCGTCTGCCTTTTCTTGCTCGGAAAATATATGTTCGAACGGTAAAATTTCAATGCGCCTGTAAAATCCTGAAGTATCGTCTTTGACCCTAGCTAACTTATTCGCAGCGAAAATAATTTTAGCGAAGTTAACAAAATCAAAGGCTCGTTCCCCTTTGCGTTGGGCCCTAATAGTATCCTTGTTTGAGGTCAACATTTTCAGTACGTTAACGTTCGGTAAGGTATGTTGAGCTAGGTCACCGTTCTCGTTGAGTAATTTATTGTGTAGGTCACTGCTGGCAAATCTATCTTCCTCTAGATCGTGCATGCTAACAGAGCTAACGTTTTCGTCGCTTAACATAGCTCGGATAATGTCGATGAAGTGTGATTTACCTGTGCCACCAGGACCAAGTAGAATAAACGCTTTCTGGATTGGGTACTCCCTGTACAGACAATACGCGATGAACTCCAACGCTTTCTGGAAATCTTCCTTACGTAAGATCTTGTCGAAAACGCCGAGTATTATTGGACACGTGGCATCAGGATCGTAGTTGACGTTGAGCTGTATGCGGCTATAATATTCCGGAGTATGCTCTATGAATTCTCCAGTCTGCCAGTTCAGTAGGCCATTCAAACAATTTATGATCTCGATACGGCTGTCGAATACCTTGTCTTCGTTGTAGGTGAGGCCTTTTATTATGCCGACAACTTCCTTGAGGACGTTAGAGTTGTAAGCTGTCTGGCCATTCTGTTTATGCCATGGCGCTAGGATCGTGACCAATACTTTATGGATGATTTCGAGACCGTTGGGTACATAATGTCCGCGAATATACGTGTAAATTTCGCCGGTTTCCACGACGGTAACCATTGGTAAGTGTTCCAGGATTTTCATGGCTAACGAATGATGGTTAACGGAGATTACTTCGTTGGTTTTAGGATTAAGTTCCAGGCAGGGTTTAATTTCTTCTTCGGTAAAATCTGACATGCTCATTTTAAGTGACTCCAAAGGTATATATATTATTTTTATTCTATATTATTATTAATTGAATTAAGTTGAGAAGTTAGTCTATTTATTTCGGATATAAGATAATTTTTATTATGCTGTTTACGATATTCAAGTTCCTTCTCAATTTCATCACGAGCTTGGCTAACATATTCCATAAATTTTATTACGTCAATGCATGGAAGTGGTTCAAATTCTGAATTGTGGCAAAGGAAGTAACCAGCATACCACTTATTTTCAGGATGTTTTTCTATTTTGTCTAATATATCACGGGTTACACTTAGTTGCAATTCGTTGGTAGATAGTACAGATATAGAACATTCATTATTATTAAAATCATCTATATATATGTGATATTTCATATCATTATTCCTCTTGATTAATAAATTATTGTAATAATTATACGTAATATTAATAATATTGCCATACATATACAGAATATTAGTGACAGTACTGCAAAAGTATCCAGTAATTTCCCCCAATAGGATATGTTTTGCGGTTCGATGTCGTATAATCTTTTTGAGCATTTAGCGCAACAACCCGCGCATATTCCATACTTTTCGCATGGAATACATACTAAGCATGAATGTATTATAATACCATCTTGCATGACTATGTTATAGCAGTTTTCGCAAGCTTGATTTACGACAGGCTTCATTAGTCATCCCGGCATAGCAAGTCCAACTTCTCGAACATCTTTTTGAAGAGGAGGCGTCCTTGGAATCTCATAGCATCTTCTTGGTTAGCTACGATAGAGATATCGAAACCATGATTGTTAAGAACGTCACGTAGTTCCTGGAACATCTCGTTAATAGATTCTTGGGAACGTTCATCTGCAGTTTGATCGTCTGCGATTAACGTGAATCCGCTGCCAATAATTTCACTGGCTGTTAGCATGCTTTGCCTCCCTGATTTTTGCTTTCAAACATTCATGACTACAGATTGGTACGTCCAAACCCATATATCTATATTCTGTTGGTTCTCTACATTGGCCACATGGTTCAAGCCGTCTGAATTTAACTATGCTAGGTTCGACTTCTTGGTGTAGTTCGGCCTTCGGATATTTCTTATGGAATTTCATAAAGTGACCTCCTATCTTATCCTATCTTAGTAGCTTCAAGCAAGTATATGGAAAGTACCAGCCGCCTTGTTGATAATCCGGGCCAGGTACTTCAGGAACCTTAACAAGTATACCAGATGGTGTAATATCAAGTACGGTACCAGACTTACCAACTGACGCATCCATTTCTTCGGTCCATATATCCCATTCGTTATCTAAAGATTTTGTGAATATGGTTACGGTGTCTCCGATTCGACAATCAAACGAACGTTGACGTCGTGAATAACCAATAGTTGTCAATTTATATCACCTCGATTTCTTACCGTATTATTCTGAGACAAGTATACGGATAGTAGAATTCATTACTATCTGCACGGATTTTTATTCCAGCACCTTGATCGTCTCCGGTTTCTACTATGATACCATATTTGCCTTTCTAAATATATGAACTATATCCCCAATTTTATGATTAAATGAACGCTCCCTTTTAGCGTATTCTCGACTTTCTATAATGGATGGTATCGGCATTTTCTACACCTCATTATTTGCTTTATTTGTCCGTATAAAAAGGTTTTGGTTATAATCTCATCTTTCTTCATGAGAATACGCGCCTTGGAAATTCGTATTCCCTTCTTACACGTCCCCATGCCTCAGTTTTGGTAAAATAGCCAACAATTCGCGTCATGTGGCTTACGATAGGACTGCCGCATACAGAGCATTTTTCAGAGTTGCCACAAACGGTAACGTGACCTTGTTCGCACTCGCCAAAACCGTAATTGACGGCCATATGTGAAACACCCTTGGACACCGCATACTCCACAAGATGTCTCATGACGGAAGGATCCTCAATTCTATCCTGAACATTTAAGTGCAGGATGCCGCCACCGCTGAGAATATCCTGGAACTTGCCTGTAAGTTCTATACGCTCTGGCATAGACGCATCCAAAATTAGAGGAATATATTGGTTACTATACAATTCGAAAGGTATTTTTTCAGGACCGAAAAGTACTTTATCTTTCTCGACAAGTTTGGATGCTACACTCTCGCCTGGGATTTCCTCGACGTTAAATGAATTTCCGGTATCGATACTAGCTTGTATAGCAAACTCTTCGATAAACTTTAGGACATTCGTTGCAAATGCAGTTCCTTCTTCTGTCTGTATATCTAAGCCCATAAAGTAACATGCTTCATGGATGCCAATGATACCGATAGTAGAGAACAATCTTTTCAGCGTAAACCAATGCATTGGATTGAAGAACTGAAGGAATCCTTGGTCAATACGGCGTTGCAATATTTCTTCCCGATGCACGATTAGTAAGTCTCTACATATTTCAAGTTGCTTGGTCAAGTCTGCAAAAAACCTGTCCATATTTTTATTAGCCTTTAATGCAACTCTAGGTAAATTTACTGTAACCACCCTATGAGAACCTAGATTAAGACCGCCATTTCCGAAAGAGTCTCCACGAGCTTCCATGCGGGATTTATCGCTGAGCAAGCGACAGCAACTAGCGATCTTGTTACCACTGTTCACATAAATATTGAAAGTGCCATTCTTGCAGTTGACTTTCGAGAACCATTCCAGAAATTCTGTATCTATAATTGATTTGTCTTCTCGGCAAGCAATATTACAAGTCACTATCGGAAACCTATAGGGTAGTCCACTTGCCGGATCACCATTAGCAAACCATTCTGCGAAAGCCTTTTGTACGGAAATCACGTATTCGTAGTCAATGCTAGAACCGTCTGGATAAGTATAGTGTTCGAATAGTTTTTCTAGATTAGGCCTGTCAAAGATACTTAGGTTTGTGAATGGACTTTGCCCACCTACCCTAAACTTATTCGACATGACATGGGTAAAGCCCTGGAGCAAATTGATGATTTGATAGTTGTCTAAGTTTTCTTTCTTGGTATAGTAACATAAGTTTACTATCAAATCAGAAACCGCAATCGCGCCGGCAAAGTTTTGTGACAAATCCATGGTTGTTTCGATTACCTGTGCCATAAAGGAACTGGCTCGTTTAGGAGGCAAACTCTTCAATTGACCGTATTTTCTGCCCTCGTTCATAATGAAGGATGTTGAGTATGCCATACAGTACGGAATTTGAGTTGATGCAGCATCATGAAAATAGACTGATGAATTAAATACAGCTTTGAGCAGTTCGTTGGCTCGTTCTAAGCCAAAACGTCCCTTGGAGTAGCAATGTAACAAGTAATAAGAATTAAGTTTTGATAGACCTTTTACTATTTCCGCTGAATAATTATTATGAGAAATTTCGTCGTTTGAATTTGAGTTAGCATCTAAACTGATGTCGGATACTTTATTTGTGAAATATTTTTTGCTCATCACTCCTATGTCCAATGCATCGCGAGAAATTCCCTCGATGTCTAGTAATGCTTTTCCTTTGTCGTTAATATTATATTTATTATATAGTTCTTCGAAATCATTATCGAATGTTGTTTGTATGCGCATTATTATTCTTCCTGAAGTCTTGATTAGTTAATTTTCCATGGTCCCAAATTCGTTGGTTATTTGATGCAGGAAATCCAGACGTTTTCAATTCTTGAATGTATGGGCCATCCACGATAATGTCAATGGCTTCTTTGATGTTGTCCGGAATTTCCTCGTATAAAAAGCCTGTATATAAAATAGAAGGTAATTTACAGTTAGTTGATAGAGTATTTAAAGCTTTTGGCTGATAGACGGGATCTCCTCCAGTGAAGACTACACTATCATAGAAACCTTGGTACCGTTCCAAATGACTTAAAATGTCATTGGTGTCTAGGTCGTGACCATACGAAAAGTCTTGTAGTTCAGGATTCTGGCATCCGGGACAGGCATGACGGCAGCCGGAAAAGAATACTTCATACGAGATACCGATGCCATTTATGGTGCCTACGTTGGTACCCGCGCATCTAAATTTCATAGGATCCCAACTATAATATATTAGTATCTATTCGTATTACTTTCAGAGGTTTACCTAGTTTCTTCTCTAGAAATTTGTCCACGTCTTCCGTGGTAGAGAAGTTTTTAATCCTAGTTCCGTATTTATCTTCGAAAAAAATAGTTTTCATGGTCACCTAGCTTTATCAATACTAACAGCCATGACGTTAATAGCGGAACCTAACATATTAGCATACTGGTTTAATTCCTCGGAATTGTTGTCCAGTACCCAAAGCAACGATAAAATAGTAATGAAGTTTGTTAGGTTGTCTCCTCCACTGCTAGAGAGTTCCTTGATATGGTCCCGGATTTCCTGTTCGGTTTTCATGTTGTGTGCCTCAAATTACTATATTCAACTGGCAATTATTCATATTTTCCCAACGCAAATTAAATACGCAATTAACGTTATTATTACTGTCTTGGCTAATATCGCATATATATGCATCTATTCTGGGATCTATATCAGTATACCAATCTGGAGCATAACAACACCATCTAAAATTACCTGGATCGGATTTAATTATTTCCTTTATTGTATTAATATTATTATAAGTATTTTTTAGATGATTAATGTATCCAGATAAATGTATTATTGCATGGTTAAGTGTTCTTCTAGAATTTATGTCCATTTCATAATCCCTCTCCCTGATAGGCTCCATTATATAGTACTTCTGACTCTTTATTTAGCTTCATGAAGACAATCTGCAAGAGCTTGGCGTTCGGAAAGATCTGGATGCCTTGCGTATTATGGACTACTAGCATGCATTGACTGCGACCTTTGTAGCCTGGGTCCCATACGGAGGTTTCCATTGTGGCTCCCATGCGGAGTAGACTTGATCTCGGTCTAGCAATGCCCATGCAGTCAGACGGCACCGAAACAACTTCATTGAAGGTAATAAGATAACATCCTGTGGGTAGTTGCCAGCTCTCTGATTTCTTACTAATTTCCCAAGTTTGCCTGATCTTGCCGGCTTCCTCTAGTCTTGGTAACGACCGTTGAGAATTATCGAAGTCTATGGTGCCACGACCCTTATACATCTCGATTTTTGAAACGGTAAGATCAACTCCACAAGGTTGAACTTGCTTTACTGGGTCAATAAGTTCGGATACGATGCCTTGCTCTAAAATTTGTTGTCCAGTTAAAATTGTCATTGCTTTAAGTCCTCGTTATTGTAGTAATACTTCATAAAATATGGTAATCCTTTATTATACAACGATGCTATTGGAGTATAAATTCCTGTATTGATATTTAGAAGTCCGGGAGGATTCGCAGAATTCCCATCTTTATCTGGTTCAACATCTAATAATACCGTAGTTGATAATTCGCCTTTTGGTACAGATTTCAACATCCATAGGCGTTTTACTGTATTGTTCTCCTTGGATAATTCTTTATAGATTAGTCCGGAAATTTCGGTCCAGTTCGGATATTCTCGGAAATAAACTGGTTCAAAATCTTGATATGCTGGGTCCCACTGTAGTTGCATGTATTGACAACCGCAGTAACCCATGCCACCGTTGCTTAGTTCGTCGTTGATTTGGTCACTAGTTGTTAAGTTGCCACACGATTCGCATACGTAGTATTTCATAGGGAATCTCCTTGTGTATTGATTATAGAATATTGTATAGCGCCTCTAGGTCTATCAGGTCCTAATGTTATACTTCTTGATAACCTTGGTTTGAAATATTTACCAACTCGACTACACTTATCTCTTTTCATACCAAACAGTAGTTCAATGTATTCTTTAAAATCTTTTGAAACTTCTCGTTCACTATCACAATTTAATGCTAGTTTATATGATAGATACTCTAAATTACCCGATACGGGATTAATTTCTTTTTTAGTTTTCCTCATGCACCTATATATACGTTTGGAACTTAATGGTATGCATATACTATGAACACAATTATTACACGGATTTATTTGGGTATTCGAAACGGATGCCATGAAAATCATTCCTAATTATTCATCACCGTTATGGATTTCAGGTGCGCAAAAATATTCAATATCGGATTCTCGTTCTAATCTAACATAACAACCTGTACTATATGCATGCGACAGAGCTGTTAAGTAATCATGTCTGTTCCTGACTATAATAACTGGTAAATCTTCTTCCATAATCACCAAGACTCCAAAAGTTGTTTTGCCTTCCTCGGTAAGTTCTGCAATGCTTCTAACGGCGTAGCATACTCTTTTTGCAGTGTTAATAAAGTTTGCGGTCCAATACCAGGCAGCTCTGCAATCCACTCTAAAGGAGATCCTGCTTTGATGGCTGGTTTAGGTTCGTCTAGTTTCAACAAATAATTATATATATGGATTAGACGCCAAATTGACTCTTCCAAATTCATTGTGTGAAAGAGCTTGGTGCCCATGTCTTGCTGATGAGTTAAGAAATTGCTCATAGTTCGATACGGCATACGGGCCTTTAATTGGGTACCTTCTCTAAGCCAGACCATACCTTGTGAAACAACATAAGTACCTTCCAGTAAGAGACCAGTCCTTTCATAGTCTAGCTTGCGCATACGGGCTAATCGAGATTTTAGTTCCCGATAGGACCCACAGAAATCCGCAATGCTTTTTCGCTCAATCAAAAAGGTATGGCTACCGTTTTCCAACAAGTAGTCGGCTAAGGGAAGACACTTAAATTCGAAAGGAGGTACGTCTTCCCCCAGTATGGATGTAGCTAATAGGTCCTTAATCTGAGGGATGAGATGTTCCCTGGTATCTACGGTTATCATGCGGAAGACCAGGCAAAAGTGTAATGTGTGCCACAGGACGTATCACTAGGGCAGAACCTAATCGCAGACTTATCAGTACGATCATTGAGTATGTCTTCTGGCTGTTCTGTTATACGGTAATTTATTCTATTAAAGCATTCTGGATCGGCTAATTGTATGATTTTAGTATTCGAACATCCTATGAGGGTCTTACATTCCTTGCAATAGAAATCGGTAATATTAACCGGATGTATAAGCCAATTATTTTGCTTGCCACAAACATGGCAAATATAATTGAAGTACGTTATAATACCTCCCAAAAAAATTATTGCTAAGCTACCTTCTCGTATAGTTTTATTTCACGTCCATTAGAATAACCTATTGGTACATGATATTCCTTGCAAGCATACTCAGAAATATTAACGGTATCTACTATCCAAGAATTAACGTAATTGCATTTTAAGCAACGAAATTCGAAGATCATGAAGTTACTCCTTTCCATTTTAATACTTGATCATTTATCGAAACACCCCAATTTGCAATATCGATAAATATATTATTATTAATATAATCTTCTACATCAGTTATATCATTTCCATACATTATAATAAGTTTCTCAGTTGGGTATAACTCATGAAATAAAGTCATTTTCTTTTTTGCTATATCTGTTACAAACCCTTTAACTTCTATCCATAAAGAGTACTCAGGAAGCCAAAAATCTGGAAAATACGTACCTGCTATACCTAATCCATAGCCAATACCTTCATAATTCCATTCTATATGTAGTAGATCTAGTAAAGTGGCTAGTCTAGTTTCAAAACTTGATCTAAGCCAGACTACGGTATTATCTAATTTTGTATAATGTCCTCCCTTTCCATGACCAGATCCTGGATACGCTGGTTTTCCAAATTGTGGATTATTAGGACCAGTCATCTTTTCTTTTATTTCAGGTAAACTTTTTGTTGCTTTTATTCGTTCCTTAATATCTGTTGTCTCGTATAACAATTTCTGACGTTTTGACATTTCAATTTTCTGTTCTTCAGTTACGATATGAGAACGCCCTATAGAAGCTTGGCGTATCTTTTCTATTGCTTCTGGGGTATGATGTTTTCCATACAAAGGATGTTTTTCACCGGAACGATCAAAAGAAAATTTTTGTTTTTGTTCATCTGACCATTTATAACTACCTAGATTCGGAGTATCTTCTTTTGTGCATCCTTTATTCCACGGAATATGTCCTTTTTGAAAATGATTGTCTTTATTCTTCTCAGCTATACGAGCAACTCTTTCATCAGTTTCTTTAGTTAAGCCTTTACTCCAGCCAATACGTCGTCTGTTTGGCTTTAATATACCATATTTTCTAATATAATATCTTACATTACCGGCACTATCATTGCATATCATAGCAATTTCTTTCGGACTAAGATCTTTCACTATATAATGATCATATAACCATTCTTTATTATTAAGAGGATGACTTTTATTATTTTTAATTCTACCTGCCGCATTTCCCATATTAAACACTTACCAAAATGGTCGAGGTATCTTTGCTGCTGCTAATACATTTTCTGGCGTAGGATCAATAACTTCTGTTTGATAGTCGGAATTTTGTGGCTCGAAATCATGTCCTGTTGAATGTATTAACGCAACTTGATGTTTTTGGCCGTCTGATGTACTTCTATGAATTAATTCTATACTACAATCTGAATTAAATTCAGTTGACGTGGGATAAACCAGAGGTACCTTGTTGCCCGTTTCAAATTCCTTGGTTGTGCGATGAATTACGAGAACGTTCGCAAAGTTCTGGATGGCTGTGATTTGAGATGACATAGCTTGCGTTATGAGTCCAAATTCTTGTTGGCTTGGCCACTTTCTCTTATTAGCCGTAATGTAATGCACGATTTCCATAGCACGCCACCTATAGGAGTCGTCGAGTACGACCCATACTTTACCGGAATTTGGTATAGCGGCTATATCTTCGGCATAGAACTTTGCCTTTTCTATAGCAGTTTGAAACTCTTCCCAGGACTTGGGAAAGTGATACTGGTTTTTGTAGTCGAAGCCATCGATCTTAGGTTTCCAGACTAATGAGTTGTCAGGCTTTCTTAGTGGCGAGAATAATGACCGGAATCCTTCACCGACACTCCTAGATAAAGCAATCTGGTCAATTTCAACTTTTCCGAAGCTAAGTTTTGCCGGGGGAAAATCGATTACGATAGCGTTGGGAAAGTTTGCCCCGAAATAAGTTTTACCAATTTTTGTGTCCGCATACAATGATACTAGTAATGGATATGCCACTTCTCCAGCGGAAAGTCCTTCGATAGTAATTTCAGTCATTATTAACTCCTTGCTAAACTTTTATGATTGACGTTATTAATTCAGATATTGATAATAACATCATGTATTCGTATTTATCATAATCGAAAAAATATTCTATTGATCCGATTATTAACGTGATAAATGATAAATAAAATAAAAAATAATTCTGGACTTCTATCATCAGTTCTTGCCTCCCAAATCTTTCTGTAGTTTTCTATTCTTAATTTCTAATTCTATAATTCGGGTAATGGCTTGACTTACTGTTTCGCCTTCGCGACAAAGATAATTTCGGACATCATTTTCATTATAATTAATGGTAATCTGAGACATTTTCTACCTCCCTGTATTATTTAAATAAATTATTAAAAGTAAGGCTATTTAAGCCTCACTGAAATCAAGTGTCTTTCCGTCGGTCGTATACTTTATGTTCTTCATGATTTCCTGCCAAGCTGCAGTAGTCTCCGCGTAGGATCCGAATTGACCGGAGCCATAGAGGTCAACTACGTCACGCTTTGGTCTGCCCTGGAAGTTTGCCTTCAGGAACTCAAGCATCTGCTTGGCCCTTTCGGAAAGAGCTTCCTTGCCTTTTACGATAGGCTTGGCAAGCTCCTTTTTCATGACGGATTCTGGATCAATCTGGCTGTAGCCCTTTACCTTCTTAATGGAAAGGACGTACTTGTCACCGGGCTTGAATAGATCGCCCATGACTAGTTCATCGCCAGTCTCCACTGGGATACCGGTTGCTCGTGCAATAAACTCTGTGAGAGTTCTGCCAGCTCCGTCGATTGGCTGCTTTGCCGCGTTATAATTCTGGATTGGGAAAGTAGCGCCCTGCTTCATTTCAGTGCCTGTCTTCGGGTCAACGAACACGAACCTGTACTGATCCACGAAAGATGCTTTGATTCTCGGAGTGTCAGTAGACTTTCTAGGTGGCCAGAACTCATCAGTTTGAGAGTCTACGACAGCCTTCTGTTCTGCGGTAAGGGTTTCGTATTCCTTGTTGGAAACTTCTTTAATGCTGCGAATGCCTTCCTTGAACAAGACTACCATGTTCTCGCGGACGATATCTTTGAGTTCAACTTCGTACTGACCCTCGGCTAGACCCTGTCCCTTTACAACAACCTTTTCATTCCATGCTGAATTACTCATTTATTATCTTCTCCCATACTTGTTTGGTTTTCTTCTGCGATAATCTTATGGGTCACGATTATAGTAGTCAACCCATAACTATATCTAAAGGATATTTTAGAGCTATATATAGTTTTTGGCTTCCGGGTAATATACTATTCTATGAGTATTTGTCCACTAGCCAAAAACTACAAGTTAACGTTTAGTTTTGAGTATTTAAACTTTTTGGTTGCTTAAACAAGTAACCAAATTGGAACCAGTAAGAGTCGAACTTACAGCGAATTACGCTTCCAACCCAGTTTCGGACAATTCCAACGTATTAATATAGTAAAAAGTTTTGGTGTATTTAAAGGTTTTGGTTGTATTACTTACGGTACGACTTGCCAAATGGTTCCGTTGCCGAAAGTTATTGTACCGTTCCGGGTCACATTAGGTGTTTCGGCACTGAACGCCAACATATATATGGCTTCTTCTGGAGTTATGTTTGTTCCAGGGCATAACTCCATTGCGTTACTGGAGTTATTTTGTTCCACTAAGTAGATAGCTGAACATGACTGAGATAAAACTAGTAAGACGACTAAAATGCTAATAAAATTTAAGTTCAATCTTGGCTGTTCCCTTAATTAAATTACTAGCCGGTACCCGAAGGCACCTTTAGGGCCGACCTGATCATCTAAGATTTCCAATGAACCAACTAAATGCTCGTCAATACGAGTCATTAGGTTTCTTAAGGATCGCTGGTACTTTGACTGATAGGATCTGGCCTTGCCTTTCAGTTGGCTACCAGTGGCTTCGTAGCCAATTATATAGCCATGATTTATTAGGTTCTCCACGACGTCTTGTTGCCAGGAGCCCTTGGCTTGGTTTCTCAACAATTTAGACAGTTCTGGTCCTGGTAGCCAGCAAGGCTTTCCATTGGGTGTCTTACCGTCCATTACGGGTTTATAGATGTTTATCGAAGTCATTTCATTTCACTCCAAGTACTAATAGTACTGGATACTATTAATAGTTTTTGGTCGGCTTCTCTGGAAATTGCATTGGCATCCAGTACAAGATAGTATAGTCGTCCGCAAATGGAAAATCGAGTATGTCTGACCAAGCTTCGTTATTGTAAAATATACCTATAGATACGCGGTCTTTGACGTCGTCGTAGGATGAATCTTCATAGACTATATATATCCAGACTAAGGTTCGATCTTCTGGCAGACAATCTTTAACGGATATCCATTCTCGTCTATTATTAAGTTTTGATATAAATTTTAACATATTTTTAGTATGTGACGTATCATTATTATCCAATGGGTTATAATCATATAATTCTTGAAAATGTTGCATAAGTTAACCTCCTTGAAGTTCTTGTATTTTATTATCTATATAATTATATAACTTCTCCTGCTTTTCTATCCAGTCTATTTGATAATGTAATAGCACTACCATATGGTAAGGACTCGCACCTCTTTTAGACCAGTATAAAAATTGTGATAGCACTATATCATATAGCTTAGATATATAATTATTTTTCATTATTATTCCTTACTTTATTTATTATGATTTTCTGTTTCGACCAGTGTTGGTCTGTTTGTACATGGTTTGCTCTCACATACTTTGCGATATTTTTATTAAATTCTACATTACTAAATGAATCTATGTTGCGGGCTGCAATATGATCATGAGTCCAGAGGCAGTTTGAGCCATCCATTTTGATAGTTACGACTAACTCCTTATTTAGGAAGTTATCTATATTAAAGTAGCCGGATTCTCGGACGTCCTCCTTATCCGCGGAATCTGAAAATGTGAAGTATGGAGTTCTAGGATATTTCATAAATTAACCTATTAACTTCTAATTCTCTTGTCAGATACTTCACGAGGTCTGCTTCTCCCACCCTGCTTTTCGGCATAAGTTCTTTTTTGTTTTCCGTCTACTTCTTTGGCTTCCAATATTTACCCTCCTTACCACACTTGTCTTTACGTTCGCCGAAGATCCATTCGGACAGATCCTTGGATAATTGGCGTTCGGATTCGCAGTTCAATAGTTTGCTGTAGTCAGAATACCAGAAGGTGCCATAGATTGGATCACAGACTCGTTTTTGATGACGTCCACATTTACTATCCCAACCGATATCAGCCACGACTCGTTCGTAATGCTCATAAGTTGTACATAATTTCTCACACGGATTCATAGGATCACGTCTTTATTTTATCATATAGTTCGTGGTATTGCTTGTCCAGCCACCTTATATAAGAGTTAGCAGCTTCCAACTTCAATTTGAGCAGTTCGATTTGCTGTCTTTCGGTAAGTTCTTTCATTTAGTCACCTCGGATAATTGTTAGGAAAAGAAAACAAGACGGATTAACTTGCTTTCTCTCCTTTTGGGTTGGCACTCTAAATACGGTTATATTCGTATTTAAAGGTTTTGGTTAATGCAAATAGTATCTGAAAATATGGGTATAAACCCGTTATTGGTACAATAACCATCAAAGAAATATAAATTGGTATGACCAGGATTACCAGTAACTTTAATACCTTTTGGTACAATTATATTAATGCTTGCGGAACCATATAGTGGCGTAATTACAAAATCTTTATAAGCTATATAAAAACTATCCCATTGACTAAACGGATACGAGTACCTATGAGTTGGTGTTTCTCCAGAATCTAGAAATCCATCTAGCCATTTTATATATTCATTAACGTGAGCTATTCGTATATTCGGTAAAATATACTCATTTTTATTTTCTATATATTTTCTATGTTTTTGCTCCTGTTTGATACGATCAATTTTTCTTTTGTTATCCTCTTCTTCTTCCTTGGTAATAAATTTTTCTAATCTAGGATCGACTTTAGGAACACGAATATGATTATTCGAGGTTTCTGAAGTATTCTGTTCATTTGATATGTTTAATATTTCGTGGCCAAATAATACTATCCTCATAAGTACTAATAGTACTGATTGATATTTAAAGGTTTTGGTTACAAAAAAAATAATTACTTATGAAATGCAGATGCAGTAGATATTGTTTCATTTATCATATCTATGCTATAATGCATTTCTTTAAGCAATGATTGCCATTTAGCATTTATGGCCTTATCGTCCTCGAAGTCGTAGAACGTGGATTCCAGATAACCAGAATCATTTTCATCAACCACGTGAATTCTACGTATTTGAAAGTTTGCTGTGCCAATTACTTCCATCATTTCCACATGTATTACCTCTAGTAAGAATAAGTACTGCTAGAATAAATAGTTTTTGGTTACGCTAAATAATATAGATAAATATTATAAAAATAGAAATATAATATTAATTAAAAAATAATGAATAAAAAAGCTAATTATGTCACTGTAACCGTTATTGTTCTTGCTCTAATCCTCTGATCTTCATCTATGTCAATAACGGAACCTGGAGTTGAAATGGTCATACTATTTCCTACGGCGGAACATAGTGTTATACTGTCAATACCTTCCAGCATTTCCGAGGTAGTATAGTCCATGTAAATATAGAGAAATAGATCCGACCACTCTAAGTCTTTGCCAATTGTAAAATCATTCAGGAAGTCCGTTACAGAATCTTCGATATTAGCATCCAGGCCGCTCGGAGCTGTAGAAGTTCTGATTATGTTTATGGTGACGTCGACGTAGACCGTCCTTGGCAATATATAAAGATATGGATATGTTCCCATGCCGATTAGAATGTCGTAACTACCTGTACCGGCATAAATAACTTCATCAATATAGTCAGCTCGGTCATCCACACTTTCCATGGTAGCACTAATAGTGTCTCCAATTACGGTATCAACGGGAACGATTACCGTAGCTGTTCTAGTGCGACCAAGAATATCAACGTAACTTATGCTAAAAGATTCTCCGGCTAGCATGTTGTCGTAGGCTCGAACTAAAATGCGTCCGCCAGAGCAATCCGAAAGATGATTGTTTACTATACCGGTTCGGACAGTAGCTCCCAACTTCCCACGACAAGTAATTCCTGCGGCGACATTATCCTCTAGGGAAGTTTCGATGTCCGCACAGTCATCACCTGTACCGCCACTATAGTCTACTATGACTTCGAGATCACCATTGCTACGAGAAAATATATGGGCTTCTGAAATGTCTTCTAGGTCAGTCAAATGATCTTCGACTACGGTGGAAGTTGCTGTACCTGTTGCTAAAACTGCATAATAATAACGATTACGTAGGTCGTCATCACTTTCTTGGTCGGTGCCGCCAACAAAAGCTTCGCTATTTTCCACGCGATCAATATCATCAATGGCATATGGTATGTTAGTAATCATGTATGCAGAGACGTTGCCATTCTCACCGGACTCTACTGCACGAGCTGCCACTGTAACAGAATTCTCACCTATAGAGACTTCGCCGTATGCAGTAGTCTCAAAAAATATTCGACTACCATCTGATCCAATTGCTAGAGCTTTAGATCCTAATGGTACTGGAATTATTTCTGTAGCAATATCAATACTAGAAAAAGTTAATGTACCAACGGCTTGATCTCCGTCTAGTCTGCCTGCGGGTAACCGATCTACCACTAAAGCATCTAAGTCTGTATCGGTTGCTGTTAGTACTGAAAGTTTATAAGTTTCATCTTCGATCCTTTGATACATTAGATTTACCTGAATGGCAATTATTTCTGAAAGGACATCTAACATGCTACCGGATGAGAAATTCCGGATTTTAGGATGCCTACTGATTAATTCCTCTCTTAAATCATCTTTTATTTCGTTAATGGTTGGTACTAACATGATATGACTCCAATTAATAATAATTTATTATATTACTGAGTTCCGAAGTTAGTGACATCAATTCGTTTGGGGTATACAAAAATTGTAATTGGTCAGTTTGAGACATTCTGAGGAGAATTTCCGCCTGAAATGGATCGGAATCACTTTTCAGGCAAGTAATAGAATTTATTTCTAGTTCCGGAAATTGATAATCCATATCTGCTTCAAGATCTTGTTCTAGTCGCCGCAAATTCCCAGTCGTATTCTTCTCGTGCAGATAATCAAGGCAACTACAACCAATCTTTGGATCATAACGTTCGCCTTTGGGGGTTGCCAGGTATAAGAAGAATCTTTGTTTGAGTTCTTCTTGTCCACCAATTAGAGCTATGTCTCCAGTTGCGTCAAGCACTAAGTCCAAGCTGGAATGACACTGACCATGTCCAGCCGAGATGTCCAAATTGGTCTTCAAATCATAATAAGTTATTGTCATAATATACTCGATTCATATTAATATTTCGCGTGCCAATAAACCGTCTGGGTGGTCGTGACTCCTGAGAAATTCACTGCGAAAGTGCTTGCCCCGATGCTTGCAGGCGTGGCTATTGTACCTTCGGTGTTCTGGGCCGTCGCAAAGCAGCATAAACCATCTGTTCAGTGATTATACCTCGATATTGTGGGCAATCTCTTTTGTCACACTACCAGAATTATCGCAGATACCATCACCACACCCGATCGCAATGTTCCCTATTGCCGTAAAGTTAGTGGCACCTGAAACGATGAATATCCCATAGTCATCGTAATTGTACATTACATTAGAATTTACAACACTACCAGAATTTCCGGATTCAATTCCGATTGCAATTGTGTTGTCGCGTGAGTTTCCATTGCAATGATTCGATACCACTACATTCTGATCTCCCCCCGACATGATCTGTATGGCATTACTGTATAAATTCTCGCCTGTGTTGATGTCGCGTAGTTTATTCCCCATAATGATTGTGCCTGACCCATTCGATCTAATGCCATATACTGCGGATACTATTGAATTTCCTTCAATGATGTTATCGTCTCCGCTGGCAACATTAATTCCGAATGATTCGGATGGGCTAATGTAACTTGCACCGAATATATTCAGAACGTTTCCTTGTATGTGGTTGTCGTTGGATAGAATTAAATTTATGCCGTAACTAGTCCGATCACACCCATTATTTGTGACAAATGCATCATCTACTTCATATAAATATATCCCATATTTATACCCCCAACAAAAATTATCTTGAATTCGGGGCCAGTCAGCATCTACTATATAGAATGCATATGCATTCGCCATTACCCAGGCAACTAATGTCTCGCCGCGCCCTGTATAATAATTCGGATTGAAATGATTACGTTGTATGTAATCGATATCTGTGCTATCTTGAGTACGAACTCCTACGTATAATGGATATCCGGCGCAATCTTCGACGATAAGTCGATAATGTGCACGGTATGCATCCACAAAGATATACGGGTTCGCTGCCATGACCCTGCGTATGGTCTGATCAGAAGCGGGTACTGATCCGTCCGCAGTTATATAGAATGCTCCTGGATATACTACTGGTGCAGCATTTGTGTTTTGATTTGGATAATAGACCCATAAATCTTCTACAGTTGATGCGGGATACATTTTGAACGCTGGCACAGTCTTACTATATACCATGATCACTGACCCATGCGCGGTAGTATATGATTGAGTTAACGTTCCGTCCATTGGATTGTTGACGCCTCGGATTGTTACATGCTCCTTGACAGTAACTCCTGCATCCGACGCGAAATGGTATTCGTCTAGTAAAAGTTGAACGACCCCTCCACCCAGTGCGTATACGGTGTCTACTGCGGCTTGAATCTGGACATTATCTGCTACTCCATCTGTTATATAATCAGCATCTGCGGATGTTCCCACTGTCACAAATGGTAGTGCGCTTGTTTCATCTCCGGCTGGGGTTGCCCATGCGCCTTGACCATTCAAGAAGTGCGTAGCAATATTATCTAATTTTGGCAACAGTCCGTGTGCTGATGCCGAGGCATTCCTAGTTGTGATATCGGTGCATGCTGCCAGAGTATCCAACGCGGGATTCGTGATTGCGTGTTTGTGGTCGCTTCGTGAAAATGTCGCTGCTGCCCCGTTTGCGGCAGATCCGCCGACAGTCTCTGACCCACCACCCAAATCAGCACTAGTGGGGATAGTAGGCAATCCACTCAAGTTCGCATATGCTATCTGCCCACCATCTCCACCGTTATGGTCGTGACTGTCTCCATTGGTCACTCCTTTAGCTATAGGTGCATAATCGGATGATGCAGTATATGCAGCACTGCCTAGTCCCAGTATAGTTTTTAGTTCCGAAAGCGTTTTTTTTGCCCATTCGTGAGCTGAATTGCTCACTATTACGTCATTTTCCGATGTGGACTCTGGTATAACGTTGGGATGCGTATGCCCGACCGCAGAATAAATTGTATCAAAATAAGTTTTCAGCGTTGCCTTTATATTAGCCCAGGTAAGTTTCTTGACATTATAACTATTATTGCTATCTAATAATTCTAATTCGTCGGCGTCAATGGGTGTAGTCTTGGAACTAGCAGAATGTACTGATATTTGGTCGCCAATTAATGGAAATCCTTTTGGATATTCAAATACGGTATCTGCATGATAAGTTATAGTAGCAGAAGTTAGCGTATATATACCGAAGCCATTTAGTGTTATCGTGGTATTAGGTGCCGAGTAAACTACCGAAGTTATTTGAAAGAACTTTGTAGTCCCTTGTACAATAATTATTTTTTGTCCTGGCCAATATGTTGTAGACATATCTCCTGGAACTGTAACAGAGTTTGCAGAAGCATACGTCCAAGTATCAAATCTATTATAATATGTTGCCATAGTTATTGATCCTTAGAAACACGGGGTCCATCCGCCATAACAAGCCCAGCCATCAATTGGAGGTATGCAGATGATAGTACATGGTATATCAGCAGTTGCTGTAAAATTTACGGTAGTTGGAGTAACATAATTTATTGCGCAGGTGCCGCCTGTTCCGCATGATGCCGAAACTCCACCGGGACAGCAAGCTTCTCCAAGTGTATTTTTCATGTCAATGGAAATGGATTCTGCGCTACCAGTCGGAGTTTCAACTACGGTCACTATGCTACCCGGAGGAGCAGTAGTACCATCAGTTGAACAACTACATGCATGATGACGGCAAGTACCGTCAATTTGCAGGTCTCCGGTCACATGAGTTAGTGGTGTAGAACATTTAACTTTGGTATTAGCAACTATTTCAATATCGTTGGTGCCATTCAATGTAATTTTATTAGACGGACCATCTAAGGTTATAATGGAACTATCGCTGTTTGCAGATAATTCTATTATTCCAGACTTGTAGCATCTTATATAGGAATCAGTAGGAAAATTCATTAACTCGTATGCCCATGTGACTTGAGTATCTGCAGTACGAGTTGCTGCGAATCTAACTCCTTGAGATTCATTGCATAATTGTAAGGCTTCATGATCGGTGTGAAGATCAAAAGTGCCAGCTCCATTAGCACCATATCGATCTCCTTGTACATTGAAATGGAATCGTTGATCATTCTCAGTCAATGAATTACCTAGGCGTATATGACCAATTTCTTCGGAATATTCGCTGGAAGCTGTACCTGCTGGATTTTCATCGTCGGATTCGAATCGTAAGTAAGAACCACATCTTCCATGCCATTCCATGCGGCTATTGTACGCTTCTAGAGATTCTGTTTTCGTTGAATACTGTTTAAACCACTGTTCTCCGCTGCGTGGTACAGAGTCAATTATTTCGCATAGTCGGCAGGTTGGTTCAGCATCACCCATCTGACAGTCCCAGACAAACATTTCGTCACGGCCCTTGCCGCCAGCAGCTCCTGTTACAGGTCCATGGAATAATTTGCGACAGATTGGCATTTTGCCTTGGAGATGGTCCTTGTAGTCCATGTTTTTGTCCTCATACGGACGTAACCATTGGCACCATTTCCAGACTTCGTCGTACATTGCGTCCTGGGACGTAGGAGCACGGAACGGTGGAGTCTGATAAGTGGTGTTAACTGGCCCCAGAATTATAGGTTGAGTATTATATAAAAATAATACTAAAACAAGATCGCCTACTCTAGGAGTCCAAGGATGTCCAAAACAATTTCCGGTAAAATCCTGTATTACGACCTCATAAACATGCTGCAATTTTTTGGGATCTACGTCTTTTTTAGCATTTCGTACTTTAACCGTGACTGTATTATAATATTCTGGATGGTCTGGACTGTGACATTGCACTCCGGGCCTACCAAATTTGTCGACTTCGACTATGGTACAATACTCAACCTTAAAGAGATTTTGCATCCAACGTTGGACGCTATTTCCCATGGAGGTCATTGGGCCAGATGGCATTTAGTCCACCAGCCCGAAGTACTTGCAACGTCTAGCAATTGCCTTTAGCATAGAGTACGGCATTTCGACATACTTTCGTGAGAAATCTTTGCCTTCAACTAACATCCAGAATTTGTGGTTTTCGAACTTCACGTTAAGGTGATGGGCTATAACATATTCGATAAATTCTTCGTCTGTCATACCAGTATCAGAGGAATTTTCTAGGACTTCAGTTGTCAACGGATTTGGAGTAACTTCTTCTTGTTCAGACCACTTTCGATCAGCAGCATCCCGAAATTCAATAGCAATACGTACTGGAAGTTCTGATAAATCGAAATGATCATAATGATCGGAATTTGTTTTAGCTCTAACTATGTTACCTGATTTATCGCAACGATAGACCCAGGTAGTCGTAGCATCGCCATAAAATGAATATAGGAAATTGTCGCTCATTAGTACATCGACTTCCAGTTGGGAGAGCTTTGGTTGTTTGCACTTTCAATGTTTTTAATTTGCTCAGCGAAATGACTGGTAACTTCTGCTGGAGTACTTCCATATTCCGAATATTGTAAGAATGTTTGTAAACTATTACCAGACTGACCATACAACCATCGACCATTTCTAAAAACAGCTTGCCAGACTTGGCCATCTAAAGCAGTATATTCATCAGTTTGTAGCGTAACATCGCCTTCTTCTGCCGTCAGTTCGTTGCCATGATTTACGTCTATGCGAGCTACTTCCAAATGGGAAATTATACCAGCGGAACTGTATTCGACTTCTTTCTTGCGAACTCCTCCGTAAATCCATGTAAGTTCTCCAGTTATCAAGTCAGGTACTTGGAATAAGACTAATCCAAAAATCTTTGGTATTCGATTAGCAACAACTACTTTTATATCTCGGTCAATATATTGTTTAAAATTTTCGTCTGCTATTTCGGTTTCGATATCTACTTGAACAGAAGTTAAGTTAGGATCGTGAATGATATCTGCTTCTATCCTACCATACTTGCTAATACTTTCTAGATCTTCATATACGGAAAAGATTTCGTCTTTTACAGGCGTCGGAATTGCCCGTAGTGTTGGATCTAATTTCGTGGTTCCTGCTATAGCCGTTACTAGATTAGCATGTCCAAATATAGTCGAAGTATCCGCGGGTTCAATTACATATGGATCCAAGAACATTGTTTCCGTATATGATTCTGGATCTGTCATTACGAGATAAACATTATCCTCGAAATCGTGTCCGAAATAGAAACTTTCCTGATTGTCCTGTGCTATGTGACGTAGAGATTCATTTCCAGATAGATCAGAAGGAGTAAAATCTTGCTTTATGAGTTGGGAAACATTTTGCTTGAGATTAAGGATCTTAATATCCTTTTCTGTTATTTCGTTAATCTTATCAATAGTATCCTGCATTTTTGTTTCGTAGCCGTCGTCAGGTGACCAGGTTTCGTCATCAAATGATCCAGCTGCTTCAATAGAGATACATCCGAATGTCACTGTAGCAACCTCATTATTATATTTGGCGTCTGACATGAAGCCCTGGAATATCATGTAGGTACTGGTTTCAACTCCATTATCGGTATTGTAATCTATAGCTGCTTGCGACCATATGCTTGTTACGCGCGGAACCCATTCATAATTGGATATCTTTTTACCATACTTTTGATAGTTGTTGTTAAGGGTGACTACACAGGAGGCTTGTTCGTTGCCTTCGTCATAACCCGAAGCCATAGTCGCAGTGATACTAATAATGTCTTTGGAAACAATATCTCCGCCAATTACAGTATATGTTCGAATACCCTGACCTAATCCGGAATTATTGTCGGCGATAGGGTCTTCATCATCGGGTGCCGTAGTAATCGGTTCAGTTGAAGTTGGATCCTTTTCGTCGATGAGATTCGTGGTACCCCAGGTAAGCAAAGCCATCTTTAGGGCCACCGGAGGAGTTTCTTCGTTTGCTAAATATTCTTGGTATTGCTGGATTTCCTCATATAAATGATTGTAACCTTGTTTATACCATTCGCTTAGTTTGTCGTTGCTCTCTTCCGGAGCATTAGGACAGAATAACGTTATGACGGTACCTGGATATTCCGCAGGATGGGCTTCCAAATATTCTGGAATCGTCCATAAAACCATCTTTAGTCATCCCTTTCTTTGAGTTTCATAGAGCAATTGAAATAGTAATCGTTTCTTCCTTCTTCTCCAGTAGCTGAAAACGATTCAATATACATATACATAGATTTAAAAGGAGTTCGGAAATAATACGGACCTACATTATCAACTAGTTTTTGTATTTGTTGGACCCTTTCATTAGTGACTACCACAAATTCCATATCACATTTCCATAAGGTTTTTTTGGAAGTACGACATGTTTTATGAGCTGGCCAAGGAATTTCATGTGTCTTAATTATATTTTCTTTTGACCACGTTATTCTCTTAGGATTTGGCTGACCAGATGGAATATAACCATCACTATCAGCTGCTTTTATTTCCTCATTGAAGGTATAACTGCCTAGTACTATGTCAAATGCCATTTCTTATCTTTCCTATAGTTATTATTATTTTAGTATGCACCGTATGTTCGGATACATTTCCCTATGATGTTCTTTACCGCTCGTTCGAACGCGAAATCGTCTAAATAACGGCCATTATTAGAACTATTATTAGCATTGTATTCCATTTGCACGATGATGGTCGGACTGCTTTCTTTGTTGGTTACGGTATTCGAAGATAAATCCTCTAGCAACGATATTAAATTAGAATCCCGGGCAACTTCAGCCGGCACAATAGGTTCTCCATTATCGACCCATGCCATACCAGACTTTGTAACTTCGCCTCCGATTGCGTTCTTAGTAATATAATTATAGAGATTTTTTCCGCCGCTGTAAAGAGATTTAGCTCCTGTAACAAACGGAGTCATTACTGACCAATCAGCAGCTGCGGTACCGGAGAGTCCTTTGTCTAAATTTTCTTGCGTTTTCTTGGTACGTTCTGAAGTATCTTCTTCAAGTCCTGTTTTTATGCCAGATGCTAAGGCGTCTGCTGATCCAGATGGGCTAATACCGCCGGTTAGCACACCCTTCGGTTTATTTAGTGAATCTGCGATTTTCTTAACTTCTTCTTTCATAGATTCTGTTATGCCTAAAGCAGTAGACATTTCAGGAGTTACTGATTTGTCTCCGGTAGCGTATTTTGCTAAGTAATCTATTTGTTCGGGTGACAATCCTCGGAGAGACGTACCTGGATTTGCACCGAAAGCATAATCCTCGACACGTTTAGAAATTTCGGTGCTAACAGCTTCGGTAAGTGCGGAACCAGTCTTTCCTTCGCCTCCGATAAGATAGGATACTAACTTTTCAACCCAGTCCCAGATAGCTTTCAGTGGCGCATAAACATACTTGTAAAATATTCCAGAAAGGTATTCTACGAATTCTCGTACTTTCTTTAGCAAGTCCCTTATCTGCTCGGCAAAGTCAATTAATTTATATAGGGGAACTCCAAGTAGCCGTATTATCGTAGTTATGAAGCTGGTACCAGAAAATATTTCGCTTAGTGCTCCTTTTATTCCGCTAGCACTAAAGTCCCATTTGATGGAGGGTAACTTGATGTCGGTTAGAGTTTTCCAAGCTCCGGCAAAATCTCCGGAGATAGCTTTCTTGAACGAATTAATTATAGGTTGCAGTATGCCAAATTTATTTGCAATGAGTGCTAGGACTCCGACAATCAATGCTCCAGCCGCAATAAAAGGTAGCAACGGAGTTAGAGCAGCCCAAATACCAGTTGCTAGACCATATGCCCCTATTGTTGCGACTCCTTCAGCACTGGCTAGTCCTAATAAGCTAGAAATTCCAAGGAAGTTAGCCGCACTATTTGCGTAAGTTACTGTGGTATCCCATATTTTAGCGCCTACTAATCTCAGTCTTGTAGCAAGTGACACGTTTTGGGCTACGGTAGTTAATTCCGTTACAGCAAATTCGCCTTCCATGGCCCCGGTTAGCATCGCTTGGGCTCCCGCATCTACGACCGTTGCAGAAGCATTACTGGTATGAAGTAATGTCTGTATGCCCGTGATAATATTGAGGGCTTTCATTACATTGTATAGTGGTGTTAATACTCCTATTACCAAGCTGAGTGCAGAAGCTAATGCTAGACTTGCTCCTATTAGTCCAATTAGAGCAGGAAGTCCTGGTATTTTTGAGAGTTTTTCTACAATAACAGCAATTACATTTGTCAAACTGACAAGTGGACCAGCAATACTGTCACCAATAGCATACTTTAGTTTACTGACGTTGACTTCTAGTTGCTCCCATGGACGCTTTTCCATTTCAACTTTCATGTTGACGGTAGCGCCTTGTTCCATGAAGTATTTCATTCTAGCTTTCGCTGATTTCATAGAAGCATCGTCGGGACTAACACCCATAGCAGTTGCGAACTTGGTACCAAAACGTCCAGACATTTTACCTTCTGTCATTATGGCACGTTGTACCATTTGCTCAGCACTGCCGATGCCTTGTTCTTGCATCATTTCCTGATGCTTGAAGTAGAAATCAGTGATAGCGTCAGCTTGACTTAATTTTGTTTCTCCAGTACCTTTGAAAAATTTTGAACCTGCTGTTAGAACAGAATACATTTCTTTAACAGTATCCTGTTTAGTACCTTCACCTGCTTCTGCTTGTCCTTTCACGAACTTGTCTAGTTCTTCGTAAGATATGCCAAGCTTCCTGTTATTGGTAATTGCTTCCTTTACTTGTTCGTTGTATAATTTAGCTTCTGCTGATTGTTTCCATGCTAAGCCAGATAAAGTACCGCCAATTGCAATGCCGGCTAACGACGTGGCCATAGTTTGGATGCTGCCTTGGAGGTCAGTTAGTGATGACTTGACGTTCCCGAACGCAGAAGTCATCTTGCTGGTTAGAGATGAGGTGGCCGAAGAAACCCTATCAGTGCTCCCAGACAACTTATCCATGCTACTAGCGGCTTGAGAAGGTCCACTGGCATCAACTTTCTTGCTGGACAACCCATCTAGTTTTTTATTGATCTCGTCGATACGAGCTTCTGGATTACCAGCTATCTCGACCAAAATTTGTACTGACCTACTATAATCAGAAATATATATCACCTTATTATAATATATGGTTACCGAGTAAAATTATCTCATAAAGGTCAGTACATATAGGAAAACTTTCTAAATCAATTATATCTTTTTCTCTTATTATTTGTAAATTAATATTAGAATATATGACAAAAAATATTTCTAATTTTTGCTTCGCTTTTTCGTGCATCCAGCCTTTAACTTCCCACCACATATCTAGTTCAGGAAGATAAAAATCTGGAAGGTAGGTTGTATTTAATTCTGGTATATCAAACGTTTTAGATTCGTATTCCCAATGTATTCCTAATTTATCTAACATTGTAGCTACGCGAATTTCGTATGAAGAACGAAGCCATATATTATTGCCATCTATTTTTGTATACCAATTTCCTTTCGATTTATAAGTATTATAAGACGGGCCGGGCGGATGTCCTTTCCGTCCACGCAACTTTTGTTTTTGTTCTTCTGTCCAGCTTTTTCCATACAAAGGATGATCTTTACCTTTTGGAAATACTCGATGAGACATCTTTTCCCTAAAATCAGGATTTTTCCATAATTCAGTAAACCTATCAGAAAATCCTTTTTTAACTTCTTCTATATTCGATCTTCGTTTACTAGATATGGATAATTGTTCTGAATAACTTCTGATTGGTATATCAAATTCTTTTAATTGTGTTCTTATTTTATGCGGTGGTAAATGCAAAAGGTTGCTACTTATATGTGTTATAGACAATTGGTCAATATAATATTTTTCATATAGCCAGTCATAGTTTTGTAATAGTTTCATAGATTTTTCTATTTCAGATTTATCCTTTCCATTACACGTTGCTCTAGCTGGTAAACCAAAAAACTTTAATGCTTTACTAACATCTGTTTGATATACGCCTAATTCGTCTGCTATACTGCTCATGGGACGTTTATTGATTATATATTCAGTTTCTAACCACTCCTTACCCATTTTAATAACTTTATCTATATTTCTTATTATATGTTTATTAGACGTATAATCCGCTCCTCTATTGCATTGATTTAAATAAAAAATTGGTTATTTTCCCTTGTTTACTATGGATAACCAACGTTGCTTGGCACTATCACTACATTTATCGTATTGGAAGTTATCTGGTAGCTTGCCCTTAATCGCATTGATAAATTCTTTATGACTGTAAGTTCTAGGAGTCTTCTTACCAGATTTAGCTAGTGCGATAATTTCCTGCATTTTGGAAATAGAATCAATTTGCAGGCGTGTTAACTTACCTACAGGTAAATTACTTATTCGGTATCCACTATAATGGAGCCAGACAAGTTTTTGGCCTTCTGGCCCTTGAAAAAATCCAAGAGTTCTTGACTGCCTACAGTAGAAATATTAATAACTTCGCGTCCGATTTCGATAAGTGCATTACCTAGCATTAGTTCGAAGACTTCAAGAGTTTTCTTTTTGCCGGGTTCGTCGATATCGTCGATTTCTATGCGTTCGTGTAGGGCTGGATCTACGATACCGTAGCGACATGCTTCCAATTGCAAAATGTAGTTGTCGGACAACTTCGGATCAGTGGTCGAAAAACCAGAGTTTTCTACCGTTTTGAAAACTTTAGCAATTTCCAGTTCGCTAAGAGGTTTTATTTCAACGTCCTCGTCATACATAGTCAAGTGAACGTTCTTTCGGAACTTGGTTCCTTCTAAAATTAATTCTTTTGATATCATATATGATTTTCCTTGCTTTATTTTATATTATATTTCTTATTTATTTCGGTGTTCTGTACATTGCACTGAAGGAGTACTTCGTTGAGCACGTTGATCCAACGTTGCCAACACTTAGTGAATCTCCAGTAAGTAGACATCTCTTAAATGTAACGATACCACTACCAGTTACCATAGTTGGTCCATCTTGCATTGACCGAGCATAATCTAGGCCAGTATCACTTATTACTATGTCGAATTCTCTGCCAAGACCACTGCCTTCATATGTTAAGTGTACTTTTATTAGGTCCATCCAAGTTGCTGGATTTTCTGAATCAGATACCCACCAGGTTCCGATTTCAAAGTCGCCTTTATAGTCTATTTTACCTTGGGTTTGTCCGTATTTTTCGTGGTTTCCGGTGCCGTATTCAGGAGTCACGTCAGTACTTTTCTGTACTGATATAGACTTCACTGGTATGGTATATGGGACACCATCAGATGCAGAAGTAAATGTAACATAAATATCACCTGGATCTTCCGCAACAATCGTATAAGAACTAATTGTCATTTTACCTCTTTAAAATATTAAAAATATGGTTACTCGTCTGATACTTCGGTAACCACAGATGTATCTTCATTTTCGTTTAAGATACCCACAGCGATGGTCTCATCGATACGCTCAATATGGCCAATATTTTCCATGCTAATGTCTACGAAGACTTTACCGGTGTCTGTATCAGACGGATAAACGTCAAGCTTATAAGCTCTAATGTTTTCGTTGCGTAGCAAATCTTGCAGAACGGACTCTATGGATGCTTTCATAGATGCCATTACGGCATTAGTACGCTTCTCATGGAAATACTGTTGGGCAATTTCATTGGAACAAACAATAACCCAGTTAATGGTTCGGTTATCCACAGTTCGCAAGAACTGCCATGTCTGATCGGTTGTGATTCCAACGTAAGGTCTAATTCCACGAGACTTAATGATGGCGTCTACAGAAGCATCAGTAGCTTGAGTAAGTGTATCCACTTCATCTTGATCGAAAGTGTTAAGCAGACCTTTCAAGCCATTCATAGCGTTGCGCGGTAAAGCAGCACTTTCTCCAATAGCAACTGCGGCTTCTTTTCCTGCACGAGCACAAGCAATATTCTGGACCGTAGATGAGTTATCCCAGCTGTTTCCGACGATTGTAAGTAGCCTGTTAGAATATCCTGAAGCTAGGTCAAGTAATTGATCTACGGACAAGTTAGGAGCAGCTGCCACGAAACACTGACACGGATGGAACTTATTGGCCATTTCAGTTGCCCAACCGTCCAGTACTGGTATTAGGTCGTGAGTACCTTCCTCAACTTCATACTCGGTTAGACAGGCACATTGAGGTGCTCCGATCAGTTCAGCTGCAGCATTTCCGCCGACCCATAAGGCAGTTTCCCAGTCGTCGGTAGTAATCGTAGTTCCATCCAAGCCGCCTGTCAATCCATACGTGACATCAGCATCAATGGCTGGTAAATGAGTTTCTCCGACAATTGCTTCGGCTGTAACGAAGCCAATAGAATTTAATCGGGCCACTAACTTAACCAAACTTGAAATATTATCATAGGTATATGTGGTCTCATTATCGGATACCACGATCTTGATCGTGTAATACTTCAAACTGTACGTTATTAAAGACGTAGCTGGAATTGCAGTACCAAAGGTTAAACTACCATTTACTGTATCAACATATACTTGATCTGCGGACGGCGGACTTGTATAAGTAATTTCAGCATCGACGCCAGCTACTTTAACCCAATTAGCCGAATTCTGCATTAGGTTAGCATAACTAGTATAGTATGGTCCTACAGTTCCGTCACCGGGCAACCCGTAATAAGATGTTTCAGTTGCCTTGTAACTTCCTTGCAATACTTTTACTGTGAGGGCGTTACCCCAGATACCAGGTGATGCAGCATCTATAGTAATGACGTCATTAGGTGTTGCTAGACCGTCATCCAAGGTAACTGTAGCCGTAGCATGACTGGTTCCTAGAACACGTACTGCGTAGACTACTGGTGCTCCTTGAGCAAATATTAGTTCTACTGCGTCTTTGAGACCACCGGAATAGAAGTAGCCCTTAGCTTCTGAGGAACTTGTCATTACGACAGCTTCGTCTACTGGTCCTCTAATGGATCGACCAACCACTAAGACAGTGCCTTTACCGACAATAACTGGTACTGGACCAACTGTCTCCAGCTTAATAATCAATCTCACAAATTGGTTTGGATTCCCGTATTCAACCATAAATTTTACTCCATGAATTTTATAAAACTTCAATTAAAGTGGTCTTGACATTATACCCATCCTTGAAGTATTTTTGATAGACCTCTTTTGATATTTTTCCAGCACGATAAGCCGAATAAACGCTCATCTTCCGCGGATCAGTAATCTTGTAATTCTCGTTTTCCATAAAAGATACCTTATAATATTTATAATCAAATAAATGACTGAGATGTATTTTACGTCTAGTCACGATAAAATAGACAACCAAAAAGTATAAATAGTTAGAAGTGATAGGTTGCTTATTATGGCAATAAGAAAAAATCCAATAGCCTGGTTATTTGCATCACCAGGATTGTTCTTTATATTAGTAGGATTGCAAAGTTTTTGGCTATCTATATTCGACTCAGACCATGTTATGTATTTTGGTCTTGGTCTCATATGCACGTCACTAGGTTACATATTCGCCTGGAAATTTCTTTCGACTAATGCTCCTTAGTCTGCTATTAATATCATGTCCATGACATTTGAAGTACTTGAACTACCGGCATGTAGTATCAAGTCGCATAATAAATTAGAGTACCAACCTCTTACGCATACAGACATCTCGTACCATGGCGGATGAATGTTTACTAATTCTATATAGTCAGTTGGCTCGTAGGGTAGGCCAAAGTCGTATTCTATTGCATGGATATTTGGCGCATCATCAAGGACACTAAATTCGTATTCAACCCGGAAGTCAAATACAGCTGGATAGATCCAATGTTCGTCGGAAGCCCGAGCTTGAAAAGGTGGCAAGTAGTTAACTTTACCCGAGCCCGGTATAACTTTCATATAGTCGTCTGGCCAGTAAAATCCTAGACGATATAACTCGATATCCGTTTGCAGATCGTAGAGCATTTGGTCTAGGGTTTCCGGGGTATCTTGGTCAGTTCCAGGTACGGAACTTTCAGCCATTAGTGTTATGCTGATCGAGGCTTGCTGGCGGTGTCCAATCCATTCGCGAGCATCTCCGTTGATACCAAGATAATCCTTGCGGATCGGACCTGCGGTATTAGGACCGACTCTTATGCCTTCGGAAAGAATTGCCAGACGCATCGACGGAAATGTAAAGTCATCGTTGCCCAAACGATCCTTACGGAGCTTTTTCACGGTTAGTTCAGCTAGTTCCGTGGGAATAGCATCCAATAGTCTGGCCCGTTGAGTTATCGAAAGCATTAAGGTACAACCTCCTGGGTTCTGGAGTCATAAGGCACATACGGGATATCATCGTATCGAATGTCAGGAGCTTGTGGCGTATATTTCGCAATGGTTGTTAATATTTGTTCCACATGATCGTCTATTAGTTTGGTTTCCATACTGTAAGTTTTATCAACGGAATCGAATAGTAACACATCGTAATATATGCTTATTAATACTGATTTCTGTACCGGTATCTGGATGGGACAATCAAAAGTATTTCTGTTTGCCATAGCTAAATAATCATCTAAGGTCTTCTCAAAGGTGTCTTGAATTAGCTGGCTAGATAAGTAACTTTTTGACATGCTTTTTTTGCCTAAGATATCAAAGGTATAAGATTTAGTCTTTGCTTTTTTCGTTAATATATCCAGTGGTAAGTTTGATGTCTTTAATTTCTTTAGAAGTATATCCCGTACGGAATTCTTAGTCTTTCTAAAAGAAACCAATAAGTCATAATCAGAGGATATGCAACGTATTGTTTTATTGTACTCTATGACATACTTTCCGGAATTGTGGCAGGCAGAACCTACCCAAGTTGACTTCGTCCAATACTCTTCATCCCAGACTTGTTGGCCTTTTCCTGAAATAATTTCTTGGGTTGGATCGCCTTCATAGACAGTAACATTATTATAATTTAATGTACTCCATATCCAACCGGCATCAATAGAGTACTTTACGATAGGCCTATTATTAGAATCATAGCTACATACAACAGCTAATTTATCTTTCTCAGATGAACCCGGTCTCAACACGTCATAGGATGATATTACTCCACTATCAAGGTTAGCAAATGGTAGCGTAAATATGGTCTTCCATACATAACCAGTTCTATTTTCAAAACATTCTTGACCAGAATAGGCATACATTACTTGGTTGGTATTAAGTTTTAGGACTCTGGCCATTACAGCGGTTTCATCTAGGGTAGTTCCGCTTGTATCAGTCATTATCAATTGCAAGATTCTTGTATTATATAGAGGACTAAATAATTGAGAACCACCCCAACCCTGAGTCGCTGAGCCTTCCCAATAAGCCCATGCTGTTCCCCAGCCTTGAAGATGAGTAAACCAAGTTTGTCCGAGATCATCGGAAATATTAAGGTAGGGCCCGAATCCTACGAATACTGTTTGACCTACTCCGGCAAGAGCTGGGTATGCCCATCCTGACCATACAAAATTCTTTGTCTCACTTGGATCATGCTGTCCTTTTGATGTCCAGCCGGTCTTCGTAAGAACTTTGCTCCACGACCTAGCAAAATCGTAAGACCTCCATATGGATGTTCCGTCATGCGCGAACAGCACATCGTCACTGATATTTATTACGGCTTTACAGTTAGGTGCGAACGTAGATATCGCAGTCCAAGTATATCCCGAATCTAACTTAGATTCTATCCAACCAGCCGAAGTACTTGCAATTACCCAGCCATAATCAATAAGATTTAGTGTATATATTTTTCCAGGAGTATTATAAACTTGCTCCCATGATTTGCCCATGTTTTTGGTTCTATAGATTGAGTACGATCCGTCCAACATCTTGACAATGCAAATATGGTATTGACCAAAAACATGTATTGGCTGCTGGATTTCGTCTATTGCACCGGGAAATGGTTCAGATTTCCACCAGTCCGAAAAATTTGTCGTATCAAAAGTACCTAGGATAAAATTCTTTCCCTCGGCAATAGAAAGCACAACAGGTCTCAATTTATGCACCAACTAAAGTTATTTGCATGGTTGCTCGTTTTGGGAACGATCTCTTACTTAAGATATCGCAGTCTATACTAGCCAAATATAATCTTGTCACAATATCAAAATCAATGCTACTAATATTGTGAAAAATTGACATAATGTCCGTGCGGTAGGCTCGTTGCTTGGTAACCTGAGATATCATATCGGATTGAATGTACTTTTCTAAGCCATCCTTGGAGAAGTAACCTTCCAGTACGTATGGGACGTCAATATCATCTTTCTCTGTTATAATATCAACTAGTAGATTTTTATATATGACTCCAAATAATCCAGTATACATGGAATAAGTTTTATTATTATATGCCTGGAATAATGCACCTATTAGTAACGACTTCTGGAAATACTTTTGCAATGCTATATCATTATCCGTGCTAGCAAGATTCTGGAATATTCCAATTAGGTCAAATTCATAGGAAGTATCTTCGTTTCTGTGTTGAACTGCCAAATAATTATTGTATGGTAACCATATGGGTCCATTCATTACAATATCAATATATAAATCAACAAATGGTAACATTAGATCGTAAGATATACCTGCAGCTAACATCTGTGGTATTAATATATCTAAGGTTTCCTGTTTTTCTTTTGCAATTCTCATTGCAGAGATAGTGTCAAATGTTATTTTGACGTTAGCTGGCCAGCTTCCAGTTACATTTGAGGATTCCTCGCCGATAACGTTATCTATGATAGACTCGCAATTAGCTTTGGTTCCCGAACTATTCAGAATGTTAGTGCGGGTCTTTAACCTATCCCTGTATGAAGTGTCATCTTCTCCAGAAATTCTTGGTAGATCGTAAATTAGACCCCATGCATTATCAAGTTCCTCGTCCCAAGCATAATCCAACTTAAGTGCATTTGTCATTGTTTCCATTTGGCGCCATACTGCATCAAGAATATCAGCATATGACTTTGCAATGGCGTCTATGACACTAGTCGAAGGTATTATAGAATCGCGGGATGGCCTTAGGATTATGTCAAAATTTGCACTGGATAATGTTCTCAGTAATGACGTATTGACTTGGTATGTCTTGCTAAGATCAGATCTAGCTATGGCAAGTAAACCGTCATAGGTCGTTGTGAGCAACTTGTTTAGTGCTAAATCATAAGTCCGGTATAGCGAATACCGTATGGTGCCCGGTGGATCCTCGATCGGTTCGGAACCACTAAACACCGCCCACATGTCCATGTCATAACTTTTTGATAGAACGGAAAAAGAATCTCCGATACCAGGAACTTCTCCTATGGCGGTTTCACCAATTAACATTAGTCACGCTCCCAAAGTTTTATTTTAAAAAAAGTAATTATAGTTTGGTTTGATTCGGTTCTAGGGATTCAACATCTACTATGTCTTTCCTAATTATTATTCGGAATTTACCTTCGATTTCAATAGCATAATCGGTATTTTCTATGATGTCTTGAACGCGTTCTAAGTATCGGGTTCTATTCAACCCGTATGGAATTTCACAGTACGGACAGTTAGTTTCACCGCGCACATTCTTCTTAACTAGATCTCTATTTATGTTTTGACGGCCACATTGTTTACAAGACCATTCATCAGTTTGGCCGCAATTAGGACATTGAGCCCATTTAGAACTATCCATGTGTTTCCATTGGGTACCGCACGTTCTACAATAAAAATGATTAGTTAGCTGGATTTCATTGTCCCAGTAGGCTTTGATTTTATCTCCGGGTAAAATATTAAAGTTCCAGGTGGGTAAAGGTACCGAAACTCCTGGAATTTTATTAGCTTGCATTGCTAATGCGACTTCCGGACTTATTGGAGCAATAACCAGTTTAGTCAGTGGAACGTCAGCTGTATCCGTCCAATGTTGTTGCTTGCCGTCGGACGTAAACTGTGGTATAAACTTTTCTATGTTGTTTTCGTCTCGATAAATCTTAATCCATTGATATTCGATAATTGCGGACATTTCAGATACCATGCCGTCCAGATGTAACTAATTTCTCTACGACATCAGTAACCAAGTTTTTCATATCTTTGTTTAGGTCTTTTATGGCTTTGCTGACCGCGTAATCATAGATATACTGGTTGACAGGTACGAGGCTATCCAATTTATTTTGCGGGATATCCCACGGTTCGCTACAATTCGTAAAGAAATATCTATTGAATACAGAAGAATTAGATTCCGGAATAGCAAATTCCTGTTGGTATAGTGTACAATCCTGATATATCTTTAGTACCTTAGGACAACCTTCATTATATTTCTGACGTACATAAAGATCGAAATGAGTGCCATTCTCGTAGAGTTCCTCGATTAGATCCTTATGAATTTTGACGTTAATATAGAATGACTGAAGTTCTAAGATGCCACAAAAATCTAATCCAAACTTTTCCACCAAGAACTTTCTACACGGTATAACGTAACCAGTTGACAAATCTGGAAGCACCACGTTATCGTTGTCTGTTTTCAGCCATTCTGGGATGATTTGCAATATGGTATCTCCGGGTGTTAATGAAAATATTGTTTCTTGCCTATCTTTCATAATTATCCTTTATTCTCCTAAAAATGTTATATTTTTATTTTATTTATATATTTTTTATTTTAATTTTTCTTTTAGTTTTGATAGTTCGATATCTTCCATGTACCATAATTTTACTTGGTCTTCTATTGGTATGCCAGAATTCCGTATATTAATTGGTTTCTTGCTTAATATCATTTCTTCAATATATTCAATTTGATTTAAATATATTAATAATAGTTTTTCATTTGGATATATCTTATTAAATTCAATTAATTTTTGTTTACTACTCCAACTAAGATAACCTTTTATTTCTATCCATATGTTTAAATCTGGTAAATATATATCAGGACGATATGATGTATGCAAATTATTTAGCGAAAATGCATATGGTTCATATTCCCAGCATATTTTTAACTCTTCTAGTATGCTAGCAAATCTAAATTCATACGAAGACCGGAGCCATATCTTTTTACCATTTTTGCATATAAATACCCTTCCAGAAATACTTCCAGTATTAATTGGATTTGCATTATTTTTGTGCCATTCTACCATACTATCTGAAATCTTAGCAGCAACTTCTGGTCTCATAGAAGGATTGTTTACCTTCATTAGAAGTGAATGATCTTTCCTAGCTTCTGGATGCTCATCGAAGTACTTAAATATCGGTGCCACACGCTGTATTTTTTCTTCGTTAGAAAGAGGATGATCAATATAATATTGCCTACGTTTCTTTGCTGCTTCTTCTAATATTTCTGGATGGTTTTTATAATATTGTTTTAGATATTCCCCTTGTTCTTTTGCAACATCAGGATGATCAATGTGAAATTGTTTTCTATTTTCTGATAAATTTATAGCAGCTTCAGGATGATCTTGGTAGAATTTAATCAAAGAAGATTTTTGACGTTCTATTTGATCGTGGCTTAGTTTAACGCCATATCTAGGATTACCTTCGCCTGACATTTTTTCGGATAATTTTGCACGTGTTTCTTCAGAAACTTCATGCCTAGCATTTGCAATTGATATCTTTTGTTTTGTTTCTTCGGAATGGTGTTTACCATAATTCCAATGTAAATCGTTAGAATGACATTCAGAACCAGTTCTGACTGGTATTTCGTGACGATGAATCCAAAGACGCACAGTTTCTGGTATAATATCGAGTTCTTTTGCAATTTTTGTTATAGATTTACGTTTATTTACGTATTGGTCATATAGCCATTCTCTGTCTTTACAATATTTATTTGGTGCTGTCATATACTAGTAATAATGTATGATCTAGTATATAAATGTTTTGGTCTAAAAATGAAATAGAAATAGGTATAAGCCTATTTTTACATTTTTATTATAATTTATTTATTTATATCTCATCGTATCTAAATACCAAAGTTTCTGCCGCCTTATCTCCTTGGGTGGCATCAGTATCTATTTTGACCTGAGTCACGACCATCTTGCTTTCACCGGCAGACGTATAAGCGGTACTGTCAATGAGCAGTGTGGATCCACTTACATATGTGTCGGCATCGGCAGGCACGGCATGATTAGCAGAACCAGATTTGTAATAGGTGTGCCCATTTGTGACGTCGTCCATCCAGTTGCCAGTTGTACCTAATGTACCGGTTGCTTGGACATAAGATGCTACTGGGCAACCATTGTCTCCAGTGGATTTTACTCCGACATACAGACCGCCTGCGGTTCCTAGGGCCCAGTTTGTTGCAACTGAACCAGATGTATACCAACGGATGTTACTAATCTGGGTGAAATCTCCGGAAAATGCTAGGTTATGACTTTTCCAGTACGAATAGTTGTAACCGGAGGTCGGCACCACACAGGGATTTGATAAACCTGGGTTGTAAGAATCTGATGTGCAATATCTGCCTTGAGTAATTACTGTTCCAGTACCTGGTGTGGTACTGTTATATTCCTTAACGTTCATCGTAGCGACCATTTTTATAAACTCCTTTTTATAATATTATTTAAATATATTAATATGAATCTTTTTCAATTGATTGTTGAGAACTTTTTCTCATGCAAATTCTCTTTGTTTCTATTTGCCGCTTAACTTATCCTTTGTAATGTCGAATAGTTTATCAGCTATTTCCGGCATTAACTGTGAATCAAAAATTTCATCGTAAGTTGATCGAATAAATGATCTTGTCGGTATATCATTGGTCCCATACTCGTTATAGCACGCGTATTCAGCAATACCTTCTTCAAATATACCAGCTTTAATTGTTAGTAATTCGGGATTGGAAAAATCTACTTCGTGTGATACCGATTCTAACATTTCTCCGGTGTCAATTAAGGTATGCGAAGATCCTTTTGCTTTGATTGTTGATGCGGCGTTTGGCGGTGGTACATTAGACAGTATTTTTATTCGAATAGCATTTTCGATCTTCATACCGACGTCGTTAGCCATTTCTAGCATGTCGTCATTATATGGCATAGAATCCTACCTTACCAAGCTGATAGACCTACTATTTGAGGGCTAGCCCCGCATGATGGTCGGTATACCGTTGTTAACAATCTTGCTGGAATTATATATCTACTACTAGGAATATTACTATCAGTAGTCGTCGCAGAATAAGTATGATTATGAATGTATGATGTTGCAATGAATCCGCCATCTATAGAACCAATACCGATAGTTGGATAATAATCACTTAGTGTACCAGTTAGTGAATGACTATGAGTGTCTGAACCTCCTAGTGTTGGATTGTAGTTGCCAGATTTAAGATTTTTACCGTTCCAGGTTGTTAGAACTTCCCATAGGGAACCTACTGCTCCATCTACGAATACGACCGTTCCTGATAAGGTTTTTGTTGTTTCAGCAAGCACTTCATAAAGTCTCGTGACTATATATGCTGGTTCCTGGTAAGTGCTAGTCGAAGAAACTGAAACACTACCACCGTGATTATGTGTTGTACCAACATTTGTTATTTTCTCACCTGATCCAGCAGCAGTAATAATAGGAGTAGGTGAGTTACCTACGGATGCTGTAGCATTATGACTATGAGTCGAAGTGCTACCGGCTGTAGTACCTGGAGTTGCATTCGTAATAAAACGGCCATCTGCACTGGTAAATCTGGATAAATAACCGGCGTCAGTTAAGACACCATTGGAAACCAGTACGACTCCGTCCGGAAATGTTCTCTTGGTAGATTCCCAGAGAGCGAGATCCATGTAGATAATATCTAGTCCGTACGAAGGAGGAGTATTATTGGCTGAAGGCCAAGAGGTTGTCAGTAAATGTCTATGATCTTCTGTGCAATAAGTACTGTATGGAGTTGTAGTCGGTGCAGTATCACTAGAATATCCTGTGTAATTCGAAGATGGTACCGGAACGTGCGTTGTAGATCCAACACTAGTCCAATGAGATGCCGTGGTAGTAGTACACCTCAAATATTGATTAGTGCGGGTTAACCTCGTCCACGGACTTGGAGGATCAGAAGTTTCCTTCCAAAAAACATAAAGATTAGTCATTTAAGTTGCTTCCAGTGTAAGAATACACACAATCTGTTTACATGTCGTGATATCAGAAATTACTATCGTCAACCAGTATCCGGCAGTCACTGCAATACTGAGTCCGGTTTCATGATATGATGACGTTGATAGTACGTAGGTATCCACTACGCTTCCTAAGGTACCATTGTATAAGTGACGGTATAACTTGCAAGTAGCAGTACCCGCAAGTAATGTACCGGCGGAGTCAAAACTGCGTATTCTAGCCTCAACAATATTAGCATTTATTGGTATTCTGATTGTCTGGGCAGAACTATAAATTACGTTAATTCCATCGCCAAATGGAAATGCTACGTCAAACGTTCTTGTGGTCCAAACTGGAGTGGAACTACCCTGAATATATGCTTGACCTTCATTGCCAGCAGCAATTCTTGTTAGACCTGAAGCTCCACGAGCCAACGTATCTCCTTCGGTCGTCAGCACTGCCGTAGTTGCTGTATTCGTTAGGTTGTAGCCACTCACAGCAGGTAACCTGGATGAGGAATCCAGTTGGACGAGATTATTTGCAGCCGTACCAACCGTATAACCATCCGATAAGGTGTTTGCAGTACTTGACCAGTATGGTACCTTGCCCGACGTTGTTGTAGTCGGAGCTATAGCAGAGTAAGGCCCATAAGTTGCAATGTCATTTATGGAGGCATTAAGGATTGAAGTGACACCCGCGCCCACGTAAACAAGAGCTAAGATCACGCCACCGGGAATTGTTGTCCCAGGCGCCGGAGTTGACATTTCCTTGAAGTCTGTTTTAGAACTTGGAGAAATGGCTGTAGGTGTGCCTGTATAGACTGCAGGAGTGCCTGACGTATTTATATAAATAACATCTAATCTAGGCAATGTCGGATTAGCCGCAGTGATCGTTAAGGTTGTACTAGAGACCGTGGTCATGGCGACTGCATATCCTAGTTGAACGTACCCAGCATCGACTAATACCGACATACCAGGTGTACTGGATTGATGTACGTCACAACCACTTAATACATAATAGCCAGAATCACCGCGACTTTGTGACAGCACATGAGCTGACGTAAATTGTTGACCTTTTGCCGTTTGGATTGTACCTACATTTGCCATAGATTCTCCTTGATTTGGTATGATATATTACTGTATTTATAATGTATTTACGTCGAATGCAGCAACAGCGCCCTTAATCACGCACGTTAGGTCAGCACTTCCAGCATCGACAACCTTAATGCGACAGTATAATTGCTCGCCGCTGTCAATGTAGTCTTGTTCTGCTGAAGGAATTGTGACCACAAATGTATGAGTTCCGGCAACTAATCGCTCGGCTTTCGTGTCGTATGCATCGTCGTAGTCGTCTCCTGAATCTCCCGCGAGCACGGAACCTACCGGAGCACTACCATCAGCTGGAGTAGTAACCTGAACGATATTGATCTCAAAGTCGTCGTTAGTTGTACTAAGAGTACCACCTAGAGTTGCAACTACGGTAACTGACTTTAGTTTGGCGCCTTTATCAGCTGTCGTTCTAAACGGCATTATAATAGGAACTGTATAATAGTCCGTTTGTGTAGCAGGAGTTCTAGTTACCAAAATCACGTCACTACTGTCGGTTACGGTCCAAGTTCCTGCCGAAAACACCGGAGGAGCTAACTGTAATTGTACCTGGTAATCTGTTTTGGGTTCGCTTGCGGTTATGACACCGCCGTCGATATCAAATGTGCCTGTCAAATAAATCACAACTTGTAAATTTTATAGATCATCTATTTTCAATGGATAAATTGTTAAACTGCCTGTCCCGGAAATCGTGCCAGTATTCGTTAACTTTCCTGAATTATACAAGAAGGTAACATCACCATTAATAGTCATATTTCCGGCATTAATCATATCAGAATTTGGACCAATATAACCAAGTAAAGTTTCTCCAGATTTTACAGTCCATGACCTACCAGAACCTAAATTCATATAGGAAGTGGTTACCATCTCAGCACTTCTGCCAGAATTTAATTGAACTGTATCAGATGGTTGATAACCCAAATCCA